>Ga0181568_10000344_pt1 | contig 40194 bp, 56 predicted proteins | sample 101ome_20_FD_133758 | JGI IMG/M metagenome (GOLD analysis project Ga0181568, IMG submission 133758) | Coastal salt marsh microbial communities from the Groves Creek Marsh, Skidaway Island, Georgia - 101404AT metaG (megahit assembly) | ecosystem: Environmental > Aquatic > Marine > Intertidal...
AAACTCTCTCCTATCAAATAGGATTCTATATTACTTCCATAACCATCGTGTACATATAATCTAACTAATTCAAATACCGCTGTTCTCGGTACTGCTAATGATATCGAAGCGCCTGAGTTCCTACCTATTGGGTCTCCATAACATATAGCCCCAATTAATTTCTCTTCAGGTTCGTCAAAAAAAGAGTGTTCTCTACCCGTTGTGGTAAACAAACCTAAAGCGTGAGTACACTTTGTCCATTGATGTGAATAATGATTCTCAACGATTAGTTTTTTAGCAATCTTCCTATCTATTTCTCTGACAGATAGTTTAGACGTATCTACATATTTTTTATTCACTCTTCCTCATCTAAGTATTCTGATTTTTCGTGTACAACAACTATGCTACCACTCATATCTGATGGATGTTTTTCATAGTCTAATTTCATTTGAATAGCCTCAGCCTCTATCTCAGCTGCTATCTGTTCTAATTCTTTTTGTTGTTCTTTAGTTAACTTTTCCATAGTTAATAATCAAATCCCTCATCTGGATTTGTCGCTTCTTCTTTCCACCATTCAATTTGTTCTGATGAAGCTTTTCTAGCAAAGGCTTCTACATTTAAATTGTGTTCTTTTTTGGTTTTAATTTGCCATAGACTATAAAACTTGTCTTTGTCTTTTATTTGCTTTCTACCCATAAAATAGTGTTCAGCACCGCCAGGTGTAACAGAATCTACTTCATCTATCACCTCATAGCTCTTATTAATAAGAACATATTTCATATCAATCTCCTAATCAAATATTACATAAAAATCACCATATGTGGTTTCTCCTCTCCATTCATCATAAATAGAGTATTGTATTTTCGCTGTATCTCCCTTCATAGTCCTAACAGGAGCCATCATCGTGTTTACTTCTCCATCCTCTCTACTATAGGAAGCACCATTAACTATTGGAACTTCAAAACCACTAAACCAAGTAATGTATGTAGTATCATATCCAACATAAACTAAGTCATCATTTAATCCGTGGTTAGCTATAACATAACCAAAGTCATCTCCTATTATCCAATGATGAGAACTATACCAAGCAAATTTTGTTACATTCATAGGTTCACCATTCCTATAAATGTGTCCACTTATTCTGTGTAAACTTTGCCACTTTGTAGTGTCTAAATTAAAGTGGTAAAACCCGTTAGCGTCTTCAGTTAAATTAGATTCTAACTCAAAATATATAGGTTCAATTTCGTTGGTGTCTTCACACCCAATAAAAAAACTAAATACGGCTAGGGTGATTACTCCAACTATTTTTCTTATCACGTTTGGCATTCTTTACCTCTTCCTTTTTATATGATTTCTTTTGTTTCTTTGGTTTTCTTTTTGGTTTTATTTTATCTTGAAAAGCCTGTTCCTCAAGCTCTTCGTAATAATCATAATTTCCCATTTTATCACTCCTAAATATACAAACAATATTCTTAATTGTCAAGCATTATTTTCCAATCCTTTACAGTATCTAAAAACTCTGTAACAGTATAGGATTTCTTTTTCTCATCTATTATCTTTATACTATCCAATGCTTCTGGTTTTTTCTGTATGATGTAGTTTAATGCCGTAAAACCATTACCAGTGTAAAACTTACCAAAAGACTCCTCTCCTAAGATATTTTCATCCCATAAATCTTCTGGCGTTTTATTATCCATTATTATATAGTACAACATATATATAAATATATACTTACTTTTTTAAAACATAATTTTCTTTTACAAATTTTACGATGTCACCTTTTGGATTCCATCCTAAAACTTCTCTAGCTTTTCTGTCCTCATTCAGAGACTCTCTAACTTCACCTGGACGAGCGTCAATGTGTTCTTTTGGATAGTCTTCACCAAAAGCGTTAGCCACTTCATTTACAGAATAGTTTTTACCATTACCCAACTCAAAAGATTCGCCATTAATCTCAGCCATAAACAATGCTTTTCCACATCTGACTAACCCATCTACGATATCTCCAACATAGGTAAAGTCTCTTCTTTGTTCACCATCACCTGTAATTGTTAGAGGTTCATCATCGAAAAACTTTCTTTGAAAGATACCTAATACATTACAGTAACTTCCCTCATTTGCCTGATGTTCTCCATAGACATTATAAAACCTACATATAGAAGTTGGAACATTAAATACCTTATTATATAACTCTAATAAATGTTCATTTTGCCATTTAGTAAATGTGTAAGGATTAGCATATACATCTCCTTTTACAGAGGAAGAACCAGCATATATTACAGGTGTGTTGTGATGTCTAGCCCAATCCAAAACATTTATTGTAGCCATTGGACCTGATTTAAATGTGTCAATAGGTTTCTTAAACGATGGAACTATTCTTGGTAAAGCAGCTAAATGAAATATTATATCAACAGGTTCTATCTGACAATCACAACTAAATTGGCACTCACAATTATCCCACAACGACCACCATTGGCTATTTGACAAATCTCTGTGATGATATTCACAACCCTTTTGTTCATTACTCTTTTTACCTGTTGTATAATTATCCACCGACACTACTTCGTGACCATCTTTCAACAATCTTTTTATTAAGTTAGTGCCAACAAATCCAGCACCGCCTGTTACTAAGATTCGCATATTATCAACTCCTTTTCGTATGTTTTAAGTGATTTAATTTCAAATTCAAATATATCATATTCCATATTACCAACCTCACCACTATCAGCTAATAACTGAGACATATTAACGATTATTTGAAAGTTTTGTGGTGTTAATTTTTGAGCATCAAATCTTACAACCACATCATTGGTAGCTTCAGTATGGATTGAGTGTAACTTCTTACTTAAATCAAATTTAGTATTTGGTTGTTCTTCTTCAATATATTTATTCACACCAAATCCTTTGTGTCCAACCCAATCACCATACATATCAGAACACCAAGGTTCTAATTCACTTAACATATTATTATCACAATTCTTAACAATAAATCCTATGTCATATTTATGTGGTATTACTGGCTTTAGATATTGGTCGTGATTTACCATATGCCCCCATTTACGAATAAAATTACGAGTTGACCTAAGATTCTGAGCTAACCACTCTGATGATTCTCTACCCTTCATAAATACTTGACCTGCTGGATTTCTCATAGCTCCATCTTTGAATCTACTACCTCTACAAGTCATATGATATACAAACCCTCTCCAAGTCTGTATTGTTTCGTATCCAGCCAATTGAAATCTATTAAAGATATCAGAGTCCTCTTTTGATTGTGGAGCGTACAAAGGATCGTGTCCACCGATAGATTGGAAGTCTTCTTTGTATATAGCCCACGGAGCAAATATCCCCTCTGTTGGTTTCTTAGAGTAGTCCACACCCTCATCCAAAAATGTCATCAAAGATAGTTCATCAAACTCTTCTGGCTCTATACCAAAGTCTTTTAGCATCTTTTCAGGTCCATCTGGATGTAGTGGTGGTTCAATACGAGTAGCAGAAACAACCTTACCTTTTTCTAAATGTTTGAGAACTTCTTCATCCATTTTAGGACAGGCGTACATATCAGCGTGGTAAATCATTACAATATCGTTTGTAGCCATATCTACCAATGTGTCATATAATATGGTATGTCCTAACCTATCAGGTCCTTCATTACGATGTATCTTTATATTACCATCCTTTTCTGCTGTTTTTTGCATCCACTCCCAAGTTCCATCATCAGAGAAATCATCAGCCCAACATATCTCGTGACGATATCCTAAATTCTTTCTGATACTATTGTAAGACCATTTAAGGTACTTTAGATTGTTTCTACTTGGTTGTATAAAACTTATAACTCTGTTATCCATTTGTAAATCTCCAATTTTCTTTCCATTTTTCTTCTGTGTAGTTTTGTTCAAACCTTTTTAATGCTGTCTCACTACACAAATCCCAAAATCTTTGTGACCTTAGTTTTTTAGCTATTTCTTTAGCTCCATCCAAATCACCAATTTCAACTGTAGTTAGTGGATGTAGTATCTGTTGTGTATCTAATCCTTTGTATCCAATACAAGGTATTCCGTGAAATCCACAGTTCATAGCAAATGTGCCAGCTGCGTGTGTTCTCATAAGATGTACACCTATACTGAAACCACCTAATGTGTCTATCCAGTCTCTCCAAGTCATATAAGGTAAATACTCTATGTCCTCAATAGCATCCTCTTGCTTTTGTTTTCTACCCATTGATGGAGCTGACATAGGATATCCTATTTCTCTAGCTACTATGTAAGAATCAAATCCACCATACCAACTGACAAAGTTGCCACCAATAATTACACTATCACTCCAACCAAATTCTCTTCTGTTTATCCCATCAGTAACCATCAAACTTCTCATTACTCTCACATCTTTACATCCTAACCCTAAATAGTAATTGACATCAGACTCATTATGACAGTAGACTATATCAGCTGAAACTAATGTATTATAGTAATGGAACTGCCACTCTACAGCGTAGTCTTGAAAATACCAATGTGGGCCTTCTTGCATTACAGCAACTTTATCACATATCTTTCTAACAGGTTCTAAACTAATATTTGGATTACTTTTAGGTACTATTACAATACCCAAATCAAACTTTTCATTTGGTAGTTGCTTTAAACTACACATCGGAGCATCTAATGCCAGACACCAAGCAAACTCTGTTCTTGCATCTACAAAGTCTCTCGGATACTTTTGATTCAAACCAAATTCAGAAAAGAAAGCTACTTTCATACTAACTCCTAAAAGCCATATTATTGTCATAATCCACCTTTGCTCGTGGATAAAACTTTGGTTCAATGTATCTAAATATATCTTGGTCTTGTGAACCTTTTGGGTAATCTTTAGGATTGGTTTCTAACCAACTATGATACTCACCCATAATAACGCCAGGAGGAACAGCATATTTCATAGCCTCTTCTATCATCTCTTTTATGAAAGATGTTTTTCCTATGTAAACCCCACTATTCAAATATCTTCCTGGCTTATTAATAGTATCCACCCATTGTTTTACATCTGACATACAGCTATAACCATCCGTTGAATGAGTAGACATAAAAAGAGCATCACAATTAAAAGACTTAAATATATCTACAACTTTCTGTGGTTCATCAACCCATATAACATCGATAGCATCTAAACACATAAAGTATTCTGTTGGACAATCCTTTAAATAATTATTCAGCATTTCAAACTTAAATGTATTCCTCCACGGAAGTCTAGCATCTCTGAGAACAACTAAATCCAAACCTAAATACTCCATATTTTTTTCTAAAATAGAAGTATCTTCGTAACCAGCTAAGTGTGGTATTATCCTATCTGACAATGTTCCTTCGTTTCTACAAGTAGCTATCGTCAAATCTTTAGGGTGTTCAAACTTTATAGGACCAGACTCTTTTAACTGTTCAAAAGCTTGTTTGACTAAATGTCTATCGTGTATTATTGGTTGTGTTATAACCACCCTATTTCCTTTAATTGTTTCTGTAAACTTTCTAAATAATTTTCTCCGGCATTAAAGTTTCTGATAAATCCTCTTTCTCCTTCTATACAATATTTACTAACTCTCTTTGTATTAGAGAACCATCTAGTTTTATTAACCAATTCTAAATCACCCACTCCGCTGTAAAGAAAGTCTCTAAAAGTTCCAGCATGCGTATTCCAAGCTTTTATACCATCATAGCCAACACTATCTGTTTTACCAGTTCTTTCTACTATTCCCAAACCACCATCTTCTTTCATATTGAATCTATTATTTGGCAGTAAGTCTATTAACTCTCTTTTGTAAAAACTAAATGAACCTCTCGGTGTGAAAGCTTTTGGTATCTCCTCTGAATATCCGTTATCTAAAAAATACCAATCGTTTTTATTCTTTACCAAATCTACTTTGAATTGGTCTCTACCAACTCTAGTTTCTGTTAGTGGCTTGTATAGATTAGTTTCTTCGCTAACGACATCTGCAAATATCATATCTGATAATATAAAGTTATCGTCGTGTGTAATTAAAATAATATCATACTCTCTGTAGTCATAATGTTCAGCCCATTGATTAAAACACTCCATATCACCAACAGTGTTTTCTTCCAACATAAACTTCCAACCAAAGTCTTCTATTTCTTTTGTAGTGATTGGATATTCATACATCATTTGGTCTAACTCATCTAAAAAACTACCTTCGTTGAAATTTCTAACACCATCTTTTTCTTTGATTGTGTTCTCATCCTCTGGCATTCTGTGAGCAACGCAGTAATAATCTACTTCCCACCCATCAGGTATTATTTGTTGAGACATCCTTTTATAAAAATGTGAACTAAAATGCCAACCAGTAGCTACAACTAATATCTTCATTCAAAATCCATATTGTAAATTTTAGAATTGTAAATTGTAGAAGCAGAATACTTTACATTTTCTGTTAATACTTCGTATCCTATTTTGTCTTTTATGTCATACATATTCTTACCAGCTACTCCGTGTAAGTCTCTTTCTTTAGAACCACCTTCAAAGAAAACAACTGAACCATTTTTTATTTGGTCTTTGACTCCATTGTATAACATCTCCAACTTTTCTCCAGTATTATCTACATCAAAGTATAGAAAGTCAAATTCTTCTGGCTCTTTAATCCACTCAAAAAAATCCATTTTACCCAAAGTAATATAATCAGTAACTCCCCATTCTTTATATGTGTTCTGTGTTTTGGAACTATCTCCCCAATATTCATCAACCCACATATCATAAGATTTTATGTGACCATTTATATTACACTCACTAAGAGCTTTAGCCATAGTTACTGTAGTGAATCCTCTTCCTGGTCCAAACTCTACTATTGTTTTCGGTTCAACAGAAGCTACGAATTTATACAATATCGGCAGCCACTCATATTTTCCGTGATGTGGTATGTTCATTATATATTTTCTTTTACCTTATCAATAACATACTCCAACTGATTGAAGCTTAACCTTTCATTCATAGGTAGACTCACAGTTCTTTTTTCTATCTTTTCTGATTTAGGACAATCAAACTTTTCAGCATTACGATATACTGAATTTTTATGAAGAGCTGAATAATGTATACCACATACTATACCAGCATTTTTCATATTGTCTACGAATTGTTGATTATCTAAAACTTCTATTCTGTACAAATGTTTACTACTATTTTCGTAACCTAATTCTTTATTATAAATATCAACTAAATTTCCTAAACCGCTCATTTTTTTATCAAAGTTTACAAAGTTATTCATAACTATTTTTGCTTGTATGGAACTCATATAAAATTTATAACCAGGAAAAGATATACCTCTTTCCCAATTATTATCAGCGAATGTTGTTCCATTTAGAACAGCCTCTTTCATCCATTTGTATTTTTCATAATCATCGGTAACAATAACTCCACCATCAGCACCACCTAAAGGTTTTGTTGGATAGTGACTAAAAAACATAATATCATTTGGTTCACACTCTTTTCTAAATTGTTGTGATTCTAATTTTTGAGCAGAATCAACAACTTTGTATTCTTTAAATTTATGTAAAATATAAGAGTCACCAACCCAATCTACATCATCACTAAATCTCACTTTATTACCACTTGTTATTATAGCGTTAGCTACCACAGGTGGGATTATGCTCGGAATAGTTATTATGTGAGGCTTATGGTATTCTTCCATCTTCATAATCAGATATATAGCATTTGTGGCACTGTTTACTGCGCAAGCATATTTAGCACCAACATATTCAGCTATCATTTTTTCGTATTCGATTACTATACTATCATGCAGTAAATTACTAAATTCAGATGTATCTATAGTATGATTATTTATGTGAAATAATTGTATCATTTAATTACCACTAAACACAACTCCATATAATTCCAAAAGTTCTACTCCATACTTCATACAACTATCGTGAACTCTATCTTTTAGATTCAGAAACAAATTAACATCATTTCTAACATCTGTGTATAAGTCTTCGCTATCCAACATAATGTGGTATATTTTTTCAGTATCGAATAATTTGTTTAGATTGAGAACCCCTTTCAGAGTTTCTATTTTAGGAACAAAGCTTACGTGTTCAGGCAACATATCACATATCAAATCAACTTCAGCCACCTCTTCTATATTAGATGTTGCAAAGTACTTTATATTATCGTATTTATGTGTAAATGTAATCGCATCTGTCAAAGATAATGATGGAACAGGTGGTTTCGTTCTACCTTTTGGGTAGTCTAAAAACACATCATAGTCTCTATTAACGAACTGTTTCAACTCCCGTAAATCCTTTACGTGAGCCATATTAATTCTTATTACCACATCATCTACCTTTTCAAATTGTGGTAAAGTTAGTAAGTGATTAGATATCAGTATCATATTATTCTCTCCAAATATTTACTTAAAAGTGACAAGACTACAGCAACAATTACATCAGCAATAGGAGGAACGGATGGATATCCAAAGTTCCAAACAATAACTAAAAGTAACCAAATAGAAAATATCTTATAATTCATTTCTTATTTTCGTTGCCGATATCTCTCTTATTTCTTTAGGTGGCACTAACTCATTTAAATCATAGCCAACATCTCTACCATAGTTAACAGATTCAATAGCTGGTATTACTATTACTTTAACATCTTCCGAATCCATTTCTTTGATAAATCTTTTTTCTATTATATCCTTAACTCTGTAAGTTGGAAATGGATTGTTTTCAGGCTCGTGTTCGTGAATATCCATAATAGCTATACAGACTCTTTTACCTTCTTCTAACATTTGTCTGACGCACCATTCGTGACCATCGTGAAATGGTTGAAATCTTCCTATGTAAAATGAATATCTTTTAAAACTCATAATCAAATAACTCTAAATCTTTTCTATAAATATCACAAAACTTTTTCTTAACAGATTTTTTCTTAAACATTTCTTTGTAATTTGGTTTAGCGTCTAAATTAGAAATAGTCATATTAGATGTGCATTCACTAATATTTTCTATTAAATTTTTATTTACGCTTTTTAAATTTTCATACTTTCCTATATAATCTACAAATTGTACACCATTCTCATAGAAAGCGTAGTAGTGTTGTGGAAACCAATGGTCGTTAGTGAAAGAACCATCTTCGTATCTCAGATGACCTACACCTTTATCTAATATAAAAGAATCAAAATCATCAGTTACTTTTCTCTTTCTATTGTAAGCTTTCCAAGCAGCAACAACTCTAGCAAATGGGTTTCTAACAACAGTAAATTTGAAATACTTTTTAGCGTCACCATCTTTTAATTTCTCTAGTATTTCATTTGTATCGTTTGTATCTCTAGATATACTATGAAAGTAAGGTAGGCTAACCTCTTCATAGTTTCTACCAACATATCTTGTTATCATAGTGGAAGCAGTTCTTCCAACCTTAAAGTAAATTACTTTTTGATTCCTGTAAACTAATGTCGTTACATATGGATTGGTTTTAATATGGTTTCTTAATTTAAAAGACATAGTTAAAGTACTCTAAATCTCTTTTGTAAACTCTCTCTACTATTTCTCTAGTTTCATCTGTGTAATAGTCTTTGTAATCTTCTTTCTTTTTTATATCACCGCTCCTTATATGAGAAAGATTCAGATGTGGTATCCCAATCTCCTGACATAAATGTTTCCAATCATAATTTATGTTTTCTACTTTACCAAACCAATCTAAAAATATTTCTCCATCATCAAACTCACTGTAAAACTTTGATGCAAAATAATGTGGATTCCACCAACCGTGCCATCTTTTTAGATTTACATCTTCCAATCTATCTGACATCCAGAGTTCTTCTTTTACGTGTTTATTAAAATCCTTTGAAACTCCGAATCTATAACCATCTCCCCAACAAGATAACACCCTACTAAATGGATTTCTTACAAATGAAAAAATAAAGTAATCATCCCTTATCTCTTCATCTGTAATTTCTTCCAACCACTCAGGTTTTTGTCTTGATTGTTGTCCGTAAAACCAACAGTCTGAACTATGTTTGTTTATATACTGCTCTAAAGTTTTCATTACAGAAGTTCCTGCGCTCCTACCAGGTTTCATATAGATAACCTTTTTTCCGTGAAACCCCATTGGAATAAAATTTATTATGTCTTTGTACTTTTTGAAATGTTTACTTAACTTAGAGTTCATATCTTACTCTTCATCTTATCTGTATTCATAGAACAATCTGTAGCCATATTTACATCAGATATGTCTTTTAAATAAATAGGTTCTATGTCACTATTTTCATTTTTTACGAAGTCGTAAACCGATTGTGATTTACCACCTACATTAATTATACCATTTTGATTTAATAATTTCAAAGTAACCTTTGCTGCATCTTCAATATACATAAGACTTTTTCTCATATCCTTCAAAGCTTTTGGGTGTGGAAATGGTTTTTTATTCATAGCCATTCTTAGTATTAAATGATTATCATACATCTGAACAGCACACTCTCCACCTAATTTAGACCAACCATATTTGGTAAATGGTTTCATAGCATCTGTTTCTTTGTAATTTCCATCGATACCTTCGTAAACATAATCGGTAGAGATATAAACTATCTTTTTCTTATATCTCTCACACATCAAAACAACATTTGAAGTGCCGATTATATTCGTTTTTATACTTAGCTTTGGATTATCTTCGTGTATAACCATTGGTCTCGTTATAGCACCCGCGTGTATAACGATATCAAATTCAGATTGATGTGCGTAAAAGTAACTATCCAAATTCCAATAGTCTCTTACATCAGCTTCTTTTTTAGATGGTGTTAGAAATGATAAGTCTTTTCCTTCTCTAACTAAGTGTTTACAGAACTCACCATCACCACCTGTTATTAATATTTTAGTCATTAAGTTTATAAAGTTCTATACACTCATTTCCTTGTGGCATTTGTGTTCCACTTTCTGATGATGTTAAGTGAAACTCCTCATCAGAAAACACCTTTTCATAGTTCCAATCTGAATGTAAATCTAAATTAATTGGCATATTTCTGACATCTTTTGTTTTACCATCCCAATGGCCTGGCCACCAGACACCTGTTTCTTCGGGAGTATTTTTAAACTCGTTGTTCTCCCACTCCATTCTTTTCAGAGAAAAGTTGTTAGTTAAAACATACTTAACATCTGCTTTCTTCAGAAAACTAATTATCTCTTCTATCTCTGATTGAATACAATGATTTAGTATGTCAAACAGAAGAACTAAATCCCAACCCTTTTGTCTATGAGTAAATGTTCTAGCAAAGTGAAATCTTCTGTTATCTTCTGGATCTGTAATATCACATTGGTATATCTCTAATATGTTTGTTTCTTTATACAAATTCTGAGCAATACACTCAGATGAAACATCTAACCCAGCATATCTTGTTATGTTTCTAAAATCTAATCTAGTAGCCCAATACAAATCTCCACATCCGATATCCATTATTGTTTTAACATCATAGTCTTTTACAATATTATTTATTATCTCTATTCTTCTTTCAGATTGTTTTACAGTTCCTTCACCACTCTTAGAATCAGGATGCCACCAATTTAGATAGTTATCTTTGTAAACTTTATCCCAAAGTTCTTTTGGTGACTCATCAGTATCTTTCCACCACGGGTTAGTAGAAGTTCCTATTCCAGCTTTGTGTTTCTCTAAATCTAATACCTTTGCCATATTACCACTCCAAATCTTTATTGAATTTTGCTTTTATTTGTTTTCCTTCTTCATCTTTAGACCAAAACATAACACCTAAAGTCTTTCTATCTTTGCCCTCTGATATTTCAGGCAATCCGTGCCACGAGTTTTCAGAACATTTGAATACATTTAATTGGTTAAATTTGTAAGGTATAGTTCCTTTTCTTTTCCCATCATTAACAACCAAATCAAAAGATGAATCATAATCTTCTGACAAACAAAGTATAGCACTAAATTCTCTTTTCCAATCTGTATGTATTCCGTGATGACTTGCATCAACATGCATTCCTAAGTAACCACCCTCACCATTTCTGTTAGGTGTAATCATCATACCACCACCATAGTGAGACATATCAGGAAAACATTTAGTATCGAATCCCATCATAAAATCAGGGTTACAATGTGTTGCTATATAATCTAATAAAAGTAATGCAGGTGGCGGTACATTTTCACGACCCAACTTAGAACAATATTGAATTTGTCCATCTTCTCCACCACCATATTGAACCCAATCTTTTACATCATCAAAGCTCTCAGCAGCTGCTCTTACCATCGCTTCTGATGGATGAAAATTTTCTATAGTCATCCACGGATATGGTGTATGAGAATGAGTTATACTTCCTCTCATTCTCCAATCATCTTCTTTTTTAATAGGTGTTTCAGCCATTCTTTATTCTCCTAAATTCTTCATAATCCTCTATGTAATCAGAAGGATCGTACAAAGTATTAGCTAATACTAATAATGTGGCATTTTGACCAACATATATTTGTTCATCCCATATCATCTCAGGTATGTATAATGCCTTCCAAGGTTGGTTTAACTGCCAAGTTCTTTCACCACCCATTCCATCATCACACCTAACATCAATAGCTCCATTTATAGATATTAAAAGTTGTTTAGTTTTATGATGACTATGCTTTCCTCTATCGTTTTGGTTGTGAACTCCGAATACATAAAACATTCTTTTAACCTCAAACGGAACATCTTTTTCAAATTCTATTGGAGCGAGCCTACCATCTGACTCATCAAAAAATTTTAGATTAAGTCTTTTTACATCATCAATTGTTGTCATTTATTCTCCGTTGTCCATTCCTCTCCAAAGTGTCCAACCGGCACTCTAAACTCATCTTTTGGATTATACTTCTCTGTTAGATAGTATAATAAAATTGAGCCTGGTTCTAATGCTTTATATCCGTGATATACTCCTGGTTTCATTTCAATAACTCTCGGATTCTTATCAGATAAATAAACAAATTCAGCACCATCTTCTTCCGTAGCCATTCCTACTTTGAAAGAACCCTTTATACAAGTCCAATAATCAGATTGTATATCGTGTTTGTGCCAAGCTACAATGTGTTCCGTACTATTTACATAGGACACATTTATCTGTCCATCTATAACTTCAAATACATCTAATAATCTTTGAGCTCTATCGTCTTCATTGTAATACATAAAATTCTCCTATGAAAATGACATTACTTGTGGTACGTGAGTTATAAACTGCCCACCATTATCTACAAATTCTCTTTCACCATTAGCTATAAAATCTTTGAAATTCCAAGCTCCTAAGAAAGCGTAGTCATAGTCGTTTAGATTTACAGACTCTCTATCAACTACAGGTATATGACTACCAGGCGCTAGTAAACCTTGTTTATCTGGTGTAGTATCAGTAATACAATCTATTAGAGAGCTATCAATACCACAATAGTTGAATACTGTTGTTGATTTGGATGTAGCACCAATGCTAATTACTTTCTTGCCATTATGTTTTAAATTAGACAACATTCTTTTAAGTTCATCTTTAGATGATTTAACTCTTTGTGCGAATGTTTCGTAAGTATCAAAGTTACCAATTCCAAATTCTTCTTCCTCTCTTAGATTCCTATACACATTCTCAGAGATTGTATTGTTAGATGGAATGTTTGGTTTTTTGGCATATATTCTGTTCGAACCACCGTGAACTGATAAGTTATCTACATCAAATATAATCAATCCATTCTTTCTTAAAATATTATCAAGTGCTGTGACTGAAAATACATGCGCGTGTTCATCATATATTTGGTCGTATGAACCTCTCTCTAACATTCTAAGCAAAGATGGGTCTTCAAATACAAACACTCCATCATCACTAAGTAAGTTAGCGACTGCTGAAAAACAATCATCTAAGTCTTGTATGTGGCATATACAGTTAGCAGAATATATTAAATCCATCTCACCATCAGACTCTTTTATTCTTTCAGATAAATCTGTATCCCAAAACTCTGTTCTTGTTTTGTATCCCATATCACCCGTAACCTTTGCAAAATTGTCACAAGGCTCTACACAAAGAGATTTCTCTTTTTCAAAGTTAGTTATAAAAGGCCCATCATTAGAACCTATCTCTAATATACTATTAGGTTTAAATCTTTCATCCAACATACTAGCGGTGTTTTTGAAGTGATTTACCATAGGTACTGACAAAGAAGTGGTGTACTTATAGTCATCGTTGAACATTAATTCTGGCTTTACAAACTCTTTCATAGAAACTAACTTAGTCTCTTCGTCAAACACAACTTTTAAATCAAAAAAGAACTCATCATTTATTTCATCCTTTTTAATAAAATTGTTAGCGATAGGTTGTTTACCTAAATCTAAAAACTCTCTCTTCATTTAATTAACTCCTTATTTGTAAACAATAAATCTTTTTGAACTACAGTCTCTCCATCGTAATGTTCTCCAATACTCATTTTTTCTACGAATCCAATTTCATTCATATAATTAATAGTTTCTTCAGCAGTAGGTGCGCCCTCGTTATATTCTATCAAAGATATTTCTAACACAACAGCTGAAGCCTTTCTTATTAATTCTCTACCACCTTTTAATATATCTAATTCAGAACCTTGTGTATCTATTTTAATTAGTTCAAACACAGCGTCATCTTCAAAAATATTATCTAATTTTTGTAAAGTAATTTTATTTTCTTGAACAAGTTGTGGTATATCCCAATAGTTAGCTTCTTTGTAGTATGAGTTACCCTCTGTATGTGGTTTATCACTTCGAGTATAAAAAGTCACTTCTCTTTCTTCATCTCCCAAAGCAGCAATAAGATAGTTACCGCCATTCATCATAGACAATCTATCCAATGCACTTTCGTGAAGTGGATTGGCTTCTATCATAAATATAGCAGAATCAGGCCATACTCCTTTAGCCCAATTATGAAATTGTCCTGTGTGAGCTCCTATATCTAAAATAGCATTTGGTTGTATTCCCATATCATTTACTTCATACAACCTCATTATTTGTCCATCTCTATAAGCCATATTAAACCTTTTTAATTAGTAAACCATAATCTCTAAAGTATAAATAGTCTATATTTGTTCTTAAAAAACAATTTATTGCGTGTTCGGGAGTTTCTACAATAGGTTCTCTATCATTGAAGCTAGTATTCAAAACTATCGGAACATTTGTTTTCTCATAGAACTTACTTATAAAACTATGATACCATTCGTTGTCATTTTTGTCCACACTTTGTAATCTAGCGGTATCATCGTTGTGAGTTACTGCAGGAACAATCTCTGATTTACCTTCTTTGAATGGTAAAGCCACACTCATATATGGACTGTCAGCATCGTGTTTAAACCAATTACCAACCTCTTCTCTCAGTATGGATGGAGCAAATGGTCTAAACCATTGTCTATGTTTTACTTTATCATTTATAATCTCTTTCATATTTTTACTTCGAGGGTCTGCTAATATACTTCTATTTCCTAAAGCTCTTCTACCAGACTCAGAACCGCCACCATAAACTGATATTACATTGTCATCTTTACAAAGCAATTCTACTACAGCATCATCATCGGTTTCTACTACTGACACTTTTTCTTTACTAATCTCTAAAGCCGATTCAACTTCTTCTTTACTGTAAACTCTACCTAAGTATGGTGTCCTATTTTGAAAAACATCATTAGATATTTTAGGATTATCTAATATATGATGCCATACATATCTACATCCACCTAATGTCAAGCCCGCGTCATATGGTATTGGATCACAAAATATATTAACATCATCATACCAATCAAACATCTTACCAACCATAACACAATTTAGACTAACTCCACCTGATAAGCATATGTTCTTTGGTTTGTATTTATCAATGTATTTTTTGAATAATCTTTTACAAACCATTTCTGTTTCTTTTTGTAATGCAGCTGCTATATCAAATCTATTTTGTTCTGATTCATTAGCTTCTTTGATTAAGAATCCCATATCAATTGGTTCGTTTGCACCATCGCCCATATTAGAAAAGTATTTTATGTATTTTTTGTAGTCACCCCAAGCTGCCATACCCATAACAGTTCCTTCTTCACCCCTTTTTACAGCATTTCTATTTAATCCAAATATATGGTATGTACAATGATCCCAATACCAACCAATGTTCAATGTTTTAACATCAATTACTTCTATTGGCTCTATCTTATTTCCTTTACCCAACCAAAATGTAGTCGCTGTAATCCTAGCATCTGAATTAGGATTACTATCTAAGTCACCCCAATTATTTTCTCTACCATCTTTGTAGTCTACTCCACCGCCATCTATTGTTATTATAAGAGCATCATCAAATGGACTTGTATAAAAGGCATTAGCTGCGTGAGCTTGATGGTGATTAGTTATGAATAGTTTAGCTGACGGAACTTTTGAATTAAAAGTCTTCTCTGTATATTCATAGTATTGTTTGAACTTACCAGTTCTGTTTGTAACGATGTAATCAAAGTCTCTGTCTTTTTCTACATCCAAAAACAATTGCAGAGAATCTCCTTTACACCCTTTTTGTCTGTTAAACCTTTCTAATTCATTATGTGTAGTAGGTACACCATCTTCTAATATAGCGTAAGCTGAATCGTGTCCACCATGCAATCCTAATATTTTCATTCTTCTACTCCTTGTAAGTAATATAAATCTTCTACTCCTTCACAAACTAATTTTATATTTCCCCAAGCACCACCTTTGTTAGCCCACGGTTTGTGTATACCAAATGGAGCTTTCATATCTAATGGTGAAATATAACCATTGTCTATACCGAAAGTAATTACATCTCTTGTTGTTGGTTTAGTGACATATTCAGAAAAGAAGTAGTCCTCTGAATATGGTTTTCCTGCTGCTAAGTAATCATCAAAGTGATTTTTTACTAAGTCTAACATAGCTTGTTTGTTTCTAACAGACAATGCCCCATTCATTGGCAAAACTTGAGGACCTTTATATGGTTCTGAATAATCACCACCAGGCTTCAATGTTGGATATAAATCATCTAATGGTTCGTACAACTGATTTCCCCAATAACCACCGATGTAATCGTAATTTTCAAACTGACTTATTTTGTATTCTGAATTTGGACAAAGCATAGTATCACATTCAAATTTAAGTAATATATCTCCGTCTATATTATCCCAAAATCCCTCAGTTCTAAGAAGATTACTCTCTCCTTCGTGAGTCATATTCTCAACACCTAAGTTATACAGAATAAATCTACCATTAGAATCTGCTTTTGATATTATCTCACTTTCGTCAACTATCTTTTTTATGTAATCAATATTTTTTGTTCCGTGATTTATCTGAACATCCCATTCTTCTGGCAAAATACTGATAAAGTTTTCTAAAACAAATTTAAGTGCTCTGTGTTTTCTCGGTTCTGATAAGAATGCTATTTTCTTCATAAGACTCCCTTTATATATTCCTCTAAGTTTTTAGTTGGTTTCCAACCAAGCTTCAGTTCAGCTTTAGAGTAGTCTGCTAAAGTAACATCGTACTCACCTCTACGAGCTGGTAGATATTTTTTTGGATAGTCTTTACCAAATAAATCAGCAACTTCATTTATAGAGTAATTTGTTCCAGTTCCCAATTCAAAAAACTCTGCTTTAAAATCACCACTAGCACATCTCACTAATCCATCTACTATGTCTTCCACGTGAGTGAAGTCTCTTCTCTGTTGTCCATCAGCAGTTATTGTTAGTGTTTCTCCATTTCTATATTGTCTTTCAAAGATACCAATTACTGTAGAATAGTCTCCGTCTTCTAATTGATGAGGACCGTACACATTGTAAAATCTACAAATAGATGTTTTTAAATCATACACATTACTATATAGTTTACACAATTCTTCTCCACTCCATTTAGACCAAGCGTATGGACTTTCATATAATCCGTGATGAAAAGAACTAGAGCCAGCGTAAACAACTGGTATATTTTTAACTCTTGCGTAATCTAGTATATTTAGTGTTGATATAAAATTGTTTTTTATATGTGGTAAAGGGTCTGTTAGTGATGGTTGTATTCTAGCCAAAGCTCCTATGTGAAATATAACATCTACATCATCAACGATAGTATCATAGTCTCTAACTTCAGATAGTTCTACATCGAAATACTGAACCCTTTTGTGTTCTACTTCGTTTGTAGTTTTACCAGTAGAATAGTTATCCAAACTAATAACCTTATGCCCATCTAATAATAACCTTTTTACTAAATTAGTGCCAACAAATCCAGCACCACCAGTGACTATAACTTTCATAACTTAACCCTCTATTGAATGAACTCTAGTTCTTTTATCTTTATCTCTAAATAAATAGTTTCTTAATTCTATTAATTCAAATTTTATTTTATTATTTTCTAAATGTCTTTGTACTATTTGTTCGTGACCTACATTACCTGGTTGAGTACAATAAGGCGCTGTAAAAATATCTGTCTTATGTGAATTAATAATCTCTTCCATCTTTGGATAAGCATCACAATAAACATCCATATTTTTACTTGAACCCACAGCAAACTGATCGTTGAATCCATATCTATGACTATTATCGTTTGGAGCATAGATAATAGAATTGTCAAAGCTATCTATGTTCAATTCATCTAACATACCAAAATCAGATCTAGTTCTTATTACCCAATCATATACAAAACCATTTTCAGATTCGTATTGTCTTTTCAGTTCATTACATTTGTATACACTGTATAAACTACTACATATTCCAAAAGTGTGTGAAAACTTCAACTTCCTATCGTCTAAAACTTTGGGAACTTTCAGTTGTATCTGTTCTTCTATTGCCATTTTCTTAACATCAAACGATTTGTAAAGATGTGATATCCAATCATTATCCATTGGTGAACTGACTTCATCTTTGCTACCATCGTATAGTATTTTTTTGAATGTCTCTTTATTCGAATCTTTATCCCACCATGCGTGCATAAAAACATCGAAATCAAATTTCATATTTTGTAATATATTTTCTATTCCCCTATCTATATTTCTAGGTTGTCCAGATATACATAATGCTACTTTCATTTAATTATCTCCTATGTATTCAAATGTATCGTTTACATCAATTCTTTCTATGAATTTATATCCCGTAGGTAATAATTTTAAATAATCATTACACTTAACAGGATTTCCAACAGCTTTCCCTTTTCTTAGTTTTCCAGCCGCACTACTGACCGCATCTTCCAAACTTAAATATGGTTTATATTTTTTAATAGTCATAGTGGATCCTCTTAACACATCTTCTTCCATTTCTTGTACATCTAAATGTATTATTTTAATAGGACAATTAATCTGTTTATCTTTAGACTTTGATGACATTAAATAATCAAGTTTGTAAAATTTTACAACTTCAATTCCTTCTGAATCTTCTGTGTTTTTTCTCCAAGACCACCCTCCTGAATTAGTACTACACATTCTCTCCTCATTCGCATCATACATATACTCACTATTTTCATTTCCTAATCCAGCACATATAACTTTTATATTATGTAAGTTGTTTATATCAGCAATTTTTTTTAAAAAATCACATTTATATTTTGAGGGATCTATTGCATATATAATTATATCATCACGTCCCATGTTTATTAATGCATGAGCTATAGGAACAGTTCCATCTCCTATATGAGCACCAGAATCTATAATACCATTATTTAAAGGTATGGATAAAGCTTTCTCTACAATATCCATTTTTATATTTACATCATATTCAAAATAATTTGGATTATTTCTCTTCATAAATTCAAGTTTCTGGCTAGGCCACTTTATTAACTTATTCTCATTTATTAAAGGATTTTTTATCTCTTCAATAGTATCAAAAGCTGTCTTATATTCTCTACGAAAATCCATACTATATCCTCCTGTAATTCAAATCCATCTTACAACCTCATCTGTACAAACGCCATAACAATTTAGATTCTTATCAATTTCTTTAGGTAAAACTGCTATAGAGTTCTTAGTCAAACCTTTTTCAGGATAAGTCCACAAGTAGCCTTTTGAAGTCAATGTAACATCATCTGTCTGGTGCCAAAAGCAATGAACTCCCTCTTTATTCATATCGTATAGAGCTTCTATATTTTTAGCGTGACACCACAATTTTTCATTCTTCAAAAACTTCATACTAACTTTGTATTGTGGTTCATCGTGACCTAAATAGTATTCATCTAAAACTTTCCACACATCAATTTCTACATCAAAACCTTGTGCTAAAGCCATGTCGATATGGTCTGGATGATTCTCCTCATCACATTTACCATTTAAGTTACCTCTATGTGAAATCAGAAACATACCGCTCTAAATCCTCAGGTGTTCCCAAACCCCACATCTTTTCTATTGGAAATACCTTTACTTTTCTTTTGTCCTCAATGGCTTCATTGTAAACAGGACAAACATAAAACTCATTATTTGTTCTAATGTCTTTATCAATCATTTGTTCAGCATACTTTACATAATCAGAACCTTTTCTCCAATAGTAAACACCTGCAGTTGCTACATCGGATATTGGTTTTTTCTCAGCTACTTCCGATACAAATCCGTCTTCACCTAATTTAGCAAAAGACCATTTAGGATGAGTAGCTTTAAAAGAAACTATGCCACCATCTACATCATCAGCAACCATAGAATACATAAACTCATTAGAATCCCAGTCTAAAAATTGGTCTGAATTTGCCATAACCAATGGTTCGTCATTGTCTATAAACTCTTTTGCTAGTAAAGTAGTACAAGCCGCACCTTCAGTAATACCATCTACCTGTACTATCTCACAATTATCATTAGTGATTAGGTTTAGTAAGTATTTTAGATTGTATTTCTCATAGTGTTCTTTCTGAACTATAAAGATGTGTTTAGCATCAATATTTAAATTTTCCACTACAACTTGAATCATAGGTTTACCATCAACCTCTATCAATGGTTTTGGAAAAGTGTAGCCAGCTTTTTCAAATCTAGAACCAGCACCAGCCATTGGTATTAAAACATTCATATTACCACCTTGCCATTTCGGTTTTATCTCTTCATTTTCATTAGCAGAGTCAATCACCTTTTTTATTTTTTCATACGAAACATCGTAACTATCTTCTACTGCACATAAGTAAGCGCCACTACTTAAAGCAGCCTTTCTACCAATGTGAGAGTCTTCAACTATAACAGTTTCATTTGGATTGACTTGTGAATCTATCATACATTTTAGATACATTTCTGAGTTTGGTTTTGCATTTCTAACATCTTGATTAGAGTAAAAGAAATCTATATATTCAAAAAATCCTCTTCTTATCAATTGTAATTTAGCAGTAGACCTAATAGAGTTTGTAGCACAAGCTATAATGTAACCATCTGATTTAATTTTTTTCAAAATAGATTGTATTCTTTTGTCCACACCCAAACCATCTATTATTTCCATCGTTGTCTCTTGCTTACTTTTCCAAACATTTTCGTGTTCGTTTATAGAAAGTCCTTTGTTCTTTGTCAATAGTCTCAGTTTCTTTGTGGTTGTTAAACCATCATATGTAGACAAATGTTCATCTCTGTCAATAACATACTTTTTATCAATCGAAAGCAACGCTTTATTTAGAGCTTCATAATGCAACTCTCTAGCGTCTACTAAAACTCCATCTAAATCAAATATAATTAACTTTATCATATTCTACTCTCCAAATAATGGTCTTGAACATTCACATGCCCTACATGCAATATGATTTCATTCCCACATCCTATATAACCACTACCAACACCCCACTGTTGTGGCATTGAGTAAGGATGTATACCTGTATTCCAACTAGCTCTGCTCATTTGAAGTGGAGCTCTTTTAGGATTCGTTTCCATCAGCCTACAAAACTCACTTAACCAAGCTCTACCTCTATTATCCTCTGTATCAAAACTGCACCACCACAAATCATAAGTTAATAAGTTTCCTCTACTTTCATCTTCATCTAAATAGTAGTCGCCGTCATTATTTCTAGTGTGTATACCATCAACTTTAACCATTTGTCTTTCATTAGTTGGAACACACACTCCAAACTTTTTGGTTATTGGTAAAATTGTTCTAACTTCATCAGACACAAACATTAAATCAGAGTCTACTGATATTGCAATATCTGCAGTTGATTCTAGTAAACCCTTAGCTTCATAGTAATCACAACAATGCCAACCCCAACGATGATTTGATTTTGAAAAAGGGCTTTTATCTACATCAATCACCCTCACCTCAACATCAGAATAATTCTTAGCTAACTCAGGCACATCGGTGTAAAGAACAAGCTTAGCTTCTGGAAAAAACTTTTTTACAGAAGAGTATGTTGGGTCTAATCTATATTCATCAGTAAAACTATCAGGTTGATTAGCGGTAGACCTTAACCCAAATTCAGAAAATATAAATTCTACATTCATTAGGTTCTTTCCTCAATTATCTTTTTTATTGTATTAGTAGTACTATAACTATGGTTTCTACTATTAAATATAATGTCAATCGGTAAATCATCACCTGTAAATGGTTTACCTTTATGGTCTGCTCCTAAAATTCTTACATCTATTCTATCCTTATTTGAATCTAAGTAGTTATAGAGCTCTTCTTCACCATCGTATAAAAAAGGTTCGTCTACATATCTGTTTGAATCAACCATCAAAAATCTTTCTTGTGGTGTCCAAATAGGATCGTCTTTATGTCTACCATCTGGTTGCTTTGTTTTCGTTTTATATTCATTGATAGCAACAATTAGGTAATCACAATATCTCTTACATTCTTTTAACATCAGAACATGACCTGGATGCATAATATCAAAATAACCGCTAGTAAATCCTACTATTTTTTTCATAAACTTTTACCATTCAAATATTTTTTGTATTTAGAAATACCTTTCTCCAAACTATAAATAGGTTTCCAATTATCCATAAACAATTTTTTATTTGCTTTTGTGTAAAACTGATAACCTTTTGGTGTTTTGTTTTCGTGCCAATACTCAAATGGTATATCCATCATCTCTAATACATCTTCAAAAGAGCGAGCTTCTCCACTACCAACCTCATATACACCTGGCATTACATTATTAAATAACGGATACAAAGTGGCATCAACAACATCATCTATGTAAACAAAATCTCTTTTTGGTTTACCACCAAACAATTTAAACTCACCCTTTAAATAAGCTTGATAAGCAACAGAAGCCATCTTATCTTTATGTTCTTCACCAGGCCCGTATACATTGAAGTATCTAAGAGCGTAAAAATCATTTACTCTTAGGCAACCATACTCTTCAGTAATATATTTAGACCAACCATAGATATTCGATGGCGTTCCACTTTCACCTGTGTTAGCTGCTGATGATGAGTATACAACTTTTTTGTCATATATCTGTGCTAAGTCAAATAGTTCTTTACTGAATATATAATTGTACTTCATCATTTCATTAGCGTCTTTCAACATAGTATCTGATATAGCACCTATGTGAAGTACAGCATCACAATCCTCAACACACTTTGATAATGTAGACTCCCAACCAATATGGTTCATATAATCTTTTTCTAATGAAGTTACTGTAGTAACACCTTCTGTAGACACAAGTTTTCTATAAACATTCTTTCCAATAAAACCTTCTGAGCCAGTTATTAATACTCTCATTTATATAACTCCTCATATATTCTTTTCATCCAATAATTTCTATCCCTATTCATAGGATTTTGAGGTATGGCATTAAATTGATAAATCCAACCTGAATTGTACAAATTGGTTAAATCATCTTCCCACCAGCATCTTTCATCAACATAGAATAAATTTTTTCTGTATAAATCCATTAAACTGAACTCTCTCGGTAGAAGATTCATATCAACATCAAACTCTTTTCTCATACAGTTCATTAATGTTATATCACTACCAGTAAGAAGTACATCATATGATTGTATTATCTTCTGTTTGTTTGTTTCGTAAAAATCAAAAACCTTATCAAAAAACTCTTTGTGTTTTTTGTTAACGATTACAAAGCCTGTCTGATAAAACTCAAATGATGGTATACAATATTCTTTATTAAAAAACATTTTAGAGTAACCATTTATAGCTCTATTTACCCACTCATAATCCCCATCAGTTAAAACAGTTGTGAATCTATCATCTGTTATTTCAAAAAAGTTTGGACAATCGGGATGTACTATTGAGTCTGCATCAACCACTAAAACTTTTTCATATTCTATTCCATTATGTTCTAATATATTTAAAACTTGCCACCTTTGCCAAGTTATTAACATTTCTGATTCTGGACAAAGTAAGTCTTCCATAATGTATATTTCACAATCATTCTTCTTACACCAACTTTTCCAAGATGCTATACCATAATCGTAACCACTATGTCTGTTAGCGTGTCCTATGCTAGAACCACGAGTTTGGTTTTCAGTTCTTTTGATGTAAGGTATAAAAACTATATTCTTCATTTTTTTCCCGTATGTTTTTCTAAATAAAAATATGGATTATCTCTACAATCATACTCCATATAATTAAATCTAAATTTATTTTTCCAAGCTACATAGTTGAAACTGAGTTGGTCTCTTTTACTTCCGTATCTTATTTCTTTCCACCAATCTTCCATAACTCTCACACAATCTTTTTGATTATGTTTTCTTAGAATAACACCACCAGTTATTAATCCATTGTTTTTTGGATACTGATTATCCATATATCTCTGCATCTGAGAAACTATTATGTTTGGATTGTCTTTATAATTTTTCATACCTCTTTCAGGAGTTATCTTCATATTCCTTTCACCGAACATCAAAATAGTTCCTGCTTCATCGTAGATACAATTTCTTTTATCATAGTCTGGTTGAGCATTGTGGTTATGAAAAGCTGCGTTAACATCTTTTAGATATGTATCTATCAATTCATTAATATCTCCTCTGATAATATAGTTACCATCTATGTAAATACTGATATCATATTGACTTAAATATCTATGTGGAAGTATTTTGTATCTTTTAGCACTCCTCATATTGTCTTCGTATAATCCCAAACTATTGGTTTCATTGAAAAATTTCCAATCCCAATCTGATGGTAATTTAGGTTCTATAACATTATCGTAGTTGCCAAACACAGATGTATAAACTACTTTTTTGTTCATAAGTATGTCTCTCCATCTATAAAGTTATGAGCTATAGGAAATTGTCTTTGTATCTCATAACAATCTGAATATCTAGCTACGATATGATTAGCACCACATTGATTGCTTATGTTTACTTTGGCTTTAGATTTTATGTAAAGTTGTATTCTCAAAGACATATGTTTCATATCTAAGGTTTTATTTACATTCACCAAACCAATCTCATCTAAATCTTTGTAAGACCAATAGAAATATGGCAAAGTATTTTCTCTAATAAAGTTTGAAAGTTTGTTGAAATCATTATCATAACTCTCTTTATCAAAATTGCCGTATTGAGTACCAAACCTATTTGATATCAGAAGACACCCAAACTCTTCCCCACCTACAAACTCATCAATAATTTTGTTACCAAAATCTATTTCTTCTTCTGACCAATAAATTTCTGGTTGACAATCTTTCATATCTTTTTCTTCAAACTGCCAAAACTTTAACATCTGCTTTATCAATGGTATATTTTTGTTATCTTTATCATAGATTCTGTAATGGTCGTGAAATACCTCACCATCATATGAATCAACAAAATCATCTACATAAGGATTATTCTGAAATATTTGATTAACAATATCTGTTTCTTCTCCAAACAGTTTACTAATTAATTTTTTTGTGGGAACATATACTTTACAATCAGAGTATTTTTCTTTTAGTAGTCTTGGCATAGATGAAATGATACCCCAATCACCAACACCAAAAGCAGTCCTCATAACCATAAACTTTTTACTGTCTAAATACTCATCAGGTATTCTCAAACCTTCAGAAGTTTCAAATCCTAATTCATTTACTTCTTCTACGTGATATAAAGTATTATCTAATATTCTGTAAAATATCATATCTTCCTTACATTCAACTCTTTACTGAAGTTTTGATTGTAAAATAGATTCTGTTGCTCCTGCTTTTGGATTGTTTTTGGATGATATAAACTTAACTCTTCATTAGGTGGTAGGTGAGCGTATGTTTTACAACCTGTAATGTATTCGTGTAGTGGTCTTGTCCACCTTATATTCTTATCGTTACGAAACACACGAGCTTGGTAATCAGGATAGTTTACCCATCTGTTCTCCGTAACTCTCCATCCCCATTTTCTTATATGATGCTCTTCCATACCCTCTATGGTATTTACTCTTGGAATCCATACCAAATCAACATCGTTCATTTCTAATATTTGTTTCAATTGTTGTAATAATATTTTGTTTGGGTACTCATCAGCATCTATATGAAAAATGTAATCACCACTACTCTTTTCTATAACTGAATTTTTTTGGTCTGAAAAGTTACCATCAAGTTTTCTATCATAGTGTATAACTCTACTATCTATAGAATATAACTCAATTACATCTCTTACCTTTTTATCATTTCCATCGACACAGATTACTACTTCATCCTCTTCATCTATGCTTACGAGAAGTTTACCCAACAATAACTCAAGCTCTTTGTGTTCATTGTGTACTGTAATTCCATAACTAATCTTCACCGACTAACTCCTTTACAAATGTTGGTGGCAATCGCAAGTCTTCCAAAAATACTTGACTTTTCTTAGCTTTTTTAAGACTATAAGTTCTATAGATATCGTGTCTCTTTATCAATCTTTTTAGTTTCTGATATATTTGTTTAGAACTACCATCTAATTCTACTCTGTATATCTTTTTGTTTTCGTCTACAACCTCTGTCTTTCCAGCCATTTCTAATAACTTTTTTAATTCTCTGTTAGTAGCTACATTAGATATCTCTAATTGTATTCCGTGTAACAACTTTTTTCTGTCTGGCTCTAATACCAATATAGTTCTACGAAGTCTTCTACCTTCTTTAGTCTCATATACAAAGGATATGATATCTCCTCTGTCTACTTTGCTCCAAGTATATGGAAGTTTAGCCATCTTCTTTTATTATTCCCATAGATTTACAAGCTTTCATAAATTCAAACTGACCAAACTTTTCAGAATTTTCTACATCCAATCTCTTTTCGTGTCCATCATACTTTTCTCTTTCTTCTTCGGGTATATCTACAACTTTAGCGTAGTGCCAATACCAATCATTGATAGTGCCATCAGGATATATTATACCCTTTTCTCCCATATTAATTACAGATGGAAACCACACAATTCCTCTTTCCTCATCCATCACTTTTAAGTCATTCATCAAAGCACTTTGATTCTTTGTATATTCTTCTAATTTTTCGCTGTCATATGAAAGGTAAGAGTTTGATGTCATTCCACAATCAAAACACATATAAGATTCAAATGGTTTATCATCTATCTCTGTTTGTTCTACAAAGCAATTATTTGAATTTAAATCACAAGGACATTTAGTTTTTGTTTCCATTAGTTCACCTTCTTCAATTTTGGTAGTTTTAAACTTACTGGTTGTGGTTGTTCAATCTTCGGTACATATTGTTCTAATATAGATTGAAACTTTTTTGTCATAGCATCCATAGAAAACTTTGATTTGTTAAAGTTAGCTAACTTTCTAGCTTTCTGATTATCTTTTTTCAAAGTCTTATACATTTTCTTCATAACTTTAGAAGCATATTGATAGTTTACAGAAAACCATTGAGCCCCTTCTACCATCATCTCTGGCGGAAAAGCTTTATCTGGAACTTTAGTCATAGCACCTGACAAAAGAGTAGAATATTGTTTTTCTAAAAAGTCAATATGTCCACTCCAATTAGAAGCAACTACTGGCTTTTCACTCATAGTAGCTTCTAATAGTGGTCTTCCATATCCTTCTCCGTGAGTGAAAGAAATATGCACTTTTACTTTACTATGATTGTAAAGTTCGTTCATCTGAACATCTGTTAAGTCTCCATGCAAAAAGTATACATTTGGTAATTTACCATTTACAGAAGCTTTTATAGATTCAATTTTTTCTTGAATATCATTTCTATCAATAACAGAAAAGGTAGCGCCACTTGTTTTCATAACCAAAGCTGGTGGATTTGAATAGTTCTTAAATGTCTCTAAGAATGTTTTAACCAACATACCTGTATCTTTTCTATCTTCCCCAAGATTACCTTGCAACCAATGACCAGTGTATAGAAAAGCAAATTTTTCTTTTATCTTACTCATTTCAGATTGTAACTCATCCGAAATTTCAGATGTTTTTTTATATATGTTGGTATCCACTCCCTCAAACAAAACTTCAATCGGTTTATTAACTCTAATATCTCCTGTTTTTTGTTTTGTTACCTCATCTATCTTTTCGAAAACAGTCTTACCCATAACTTCTTTTGTGAAGTTAGACGGAACTAAAATCAAATCCATTCTATTACAACCCTCTATCCAAGTAGCTGCACAAGCAGTTGTTTCTATACCAGCAGTAACACCTATGTTATATCTTCCTACCGCTGTAAACTCATTAGGAACACTTATCTGAATATGAACATCTGGTTGTCTTTCCATTCTAGGCTCTAACAATATTTTGTCTTTTATCATTCTATCTTCTGGATTGTTTTCATCTAAAGCGTTCATCGGGCAATTACCCCACTTTAATGAGTTTATTTTTATATCATATTTATCCATTTTGATTAAGCTTTTAACTAAATCTCTTGTGTGTGAACCATAACCGCTTCTGGTTGCAACAGGTCCTGTAACTAATAATAGTGGTTTCATTCTAACTCCTAAACTTCAAAAAGTTCAAATCTTTTTCTAGGTTTCCATTTATCAAAAGCATTGTCCATTTGAGAAATAAAATTATCGGACATAGCTTCAGCTGACATCATTATATCATCTCTCATAACAAACTCATTTCCTAACTTACCTCTTCTTTCTCTTTCTTCTGCTCCCATATCATACCATTGTTTTAAAGCATCAGCAAAGTCATCTGAACGAGGTCTATCATCGTAAATATATGGTGTTGGTATTGAACCTTGCAGACTTCTATTAGACGGCCATACTGGTATAGCCCATTCACCCCAAGTCAAATCATCATTGTCTTTCCACTTCTTATCATCATGTAATGATTCTATCCACTCATAATCTTTATATGTTAACTCTTTACCTTTGTATTTAAATCCACACTGGTCTTGTAATCCACCTGTAACATTTACTGATATTGGTGTACCACAATGAAGTGACTCACAAGTACCCAAACCAAATCCTTCATTGGATGCCATATTGATAGTAACATCAGCCATATTGTATATAAAAGATAGTTCTTTGTTAGGTAGTTTTTGTGATGAAAAAATTACATCGTAAGGACATAGTTCACTTACGAGAGCTGGTAAATCTGTACCATTCTCATCACGAGGTTGAGTGTGCATTATAAGAGCACATTTTTCAGATTCTTCTTTTGGTAACATATCACAGAATTGTTTGAATGCCATAACCACATCACCTGGTAATTTTCTTCTAATGTTTCTGTTATTCCAAAATACTATGAATTTGTAATCTTTATCTTTAGTTAGTAATCTTTTAAATTGTAAAAAGTCTCCATCCTTCTTATCTACAATTTTGAATTGATGGTGATTTATCCCATGCGGTAAATAAGTATTGTTCCAATCATTTCTCGGAGTTTTTCTACAAACCTTATCAACTATGTTGTGAGTTTGTTTTGAAATGTTCATAACCAAATCACAGCTTTCATAAAATGGTTCATTCCATCTCGGATACGGCAAGTCATCCCAAATATTGTAATAAAATATAGGCATAGTTCTTCTTATCTCGTGTTCCATCTGATACAACCATCCCCAAAATCTTGGGTCTGTGTAATGAAGTATAGCTGATACATTTTTTTCTATAGCTATAATCTGTTTTAGTATATCTGGATTACCATAACCACTAACAGGATATATTTTTAGGTAAGCATCTTCAACACCAGTTTCTTTACGAACTGAATCATTCATATCAACAATTTTACCTTCGTCTGGATGTTTTATAGCACCACCAATCTGCACCCATTCGTAGTGTTTTAGTGTACCCATAACAAATTCTCTAGACATAGTTCCTACACCTGAAGACATCCTTAAATCATCAGATAGTAGTAGAATCTTTCTTTTAGCCATTTAAAACCTCTTTGTCATTTACATATTGATTGAAGAAATATTTATCCAATACTTCCAACTTATCATCATACTCAGCAATAATTGCTAACTCTTTTTCTATCGTTTCCATAATATCAGGATGTTCAGCAACACCCACACCATTTCTCAAAAGATTGTTTACATTCACTTTATGTTTTTCAATGTGTGCTTTAAAGTGTAATCTGCTAGCATCTAATATTTCTTTTCTCATAACGCACTCCCACTTGGACTAAGATTGTTCCACTCCGTTATTTGTTTTCTATATTCTTCATTATGAACATACAAATCCATTGAGCGATTAACTAATTTTTGTAATGTAAAGCTATCATCCAAATTACTTATTTTAAATTTTTTGTATAGATTATCCAATAACTTTACAGATGTAAGTTTTAACATAACTTTTCCTCCGTATATACATATATAAGTATATAAGAGTTAGGTTATTATTACAAATTTTTTATTATTTTCTTTGGCTTCGTTTAAGGCACTTTCTGTACCTTTTGATTTTAGACTTTTTGGCATAAATGCAACCATTACATCACAATACTCAGCTATCTGTTTGTTTCTTTTGTGGTAATTATTTTTGTAGAAAGCTTTACCATATCTGTATCGTGGTAGTACACAATGTATATTGTGACTGTAATGAACAGGTGGAAACTCTGAATATTTTACATCGAACTCTAAAGCGTACTTCTTAGCATATCCATCAGCTCCCTCTTTTTGTCCACCGCTGACAATCTCTAACAACTCACCATACTTTTGTTTTAGTTTAAATACAAACTCTTGTATTTTTCTTTTGTTGGTGTATTGTCTGCTACCGACTATCGCTACTTTCATAATCATTCCTCTTTTGTTTTTTTGGTTTTTCTGATGTACAAAATTTAGCACACTTATGAAATTCTTCTAAACCTTCTAAAAGACTTTCCTCTTTACTATAAGTATATTGAAATCTAACTTGATTACCACTCATATCATATTTATTTGTTAAATCGAACCAAATAAAATCATTCGGTTTTAAGTAATCGCCCACTTTCATTGTTGTTTTAAAATGTAAATCAGATTCATACTTTAACATAAAATCTTTTAAATCTTTTGGCTTCAAAGCACCTTCTTCATACCACAAAATTAAATAAAATTTAATATTATCTTTATGAACAACATTTAACTTTTCTATAACATCTTTCTCAAAAGGTTTGTTTATAAAATGGGATAAGTTCATTCTTAGATTTACTTTCATTACTTCACTCCTGCGTCACAATATTCTGTCTGATTAAAATCACAAAACCTGCAATTCTTTTTAGATGCTTCTTTTCTATAAATATGTTCAGTATTATATTCTCCATCAGAAGTAAAGCATTCTGTCATAAACTCCGATAGTCTTTTTGTCACCTGATTAATTGATGGTGTACCATTTGCTGGTGTAAACTTTTGAACTCTCTTCTGAGGAAAGTCTAAGTTCTCATACAGCTTTCTCTTTACGATAAAATACTCCACCTCAATCTTATCCATTGGATGATTGAATTGTTTAGAGTAAAATTGTTTGTACAACAGCAGTTGGTCTGTCTTTATTTTATCAGCCTTTTGCCATTTGTTCCAACCCATAGTAGAAGTCTTTATATCATATATCTTTATTACATCCCTTACAGTATCTCTAATTACAACATCTATGTAACCGATAAACTTTACACCATTTGGTAAATCGTACTCTAATGGAACTTCGATACCAACCAACTCATATCCCTTCTTACTAAAGTATTGTGCTCTTTTCTTTTTTATAAAATCTAAGATGAGTAATCCGTGTTCGTAAAATTCTACCATATCTCTTTGAGTACAAAATTCTTCTCCACCATTCTTTACCATAGCTTCTTCGTAATTTCTTTTCATTCTTATTCTTAACATTTCTTCTAATGGTAGAGCTTCTGCAGCTTTAGCAGTATCTTCATACATAACAGTTAAGAAAGCTTGAATAACTTCGTGCATTGATGTCCCGAACAGAGTGTGTATACTCTCTTTAAACTCTCTTTTGTCGTCTATGTATGCAGTTTTCCATCTATGTGGACATTGAGCCCACATTGAATATTGACTATAACTTATCTTTTTCATTAATCAGCCCATTTTCCGTGCTTTAGTAGATGCCAGAATCTATGTAAAATAATCTGACAAAATAAGAAAAACAAATTATCAGATTCGTAAAAACCTTCTTCTACTTCAAGTTTGTATTTAGGTTTGTATTCTTTCATTATTTTGCCCACTTTCCTCTAGCTACGACCTGAGCCATAACTCCATAATTAGATATATCTGAATAACTATCCACCAAACCTTCACCTTTAAGAGAACCATTATCACCTCTCATCAGTATAGTTTTGATGCGTTCTACTTTATCATTTATCCTAAACCATATACCCATAAGAGATAATCTCTTCTCTTCTTCGTTTACTAACATCTGACCAACGGCTATATTTTGCGGGCCGTAGTCGTGTTGTTTATGTAGAAAGAGTTCGTATTGTTCTCTTTGTATTTTTTGAAACTCTGATGTCATTTCGGGATACTTATCTTCCATATAAGATATAACATCGATATCTTCTTTGGGTGTTCCTTTAGGTGTATCTTTTATAACCTTCATATATCACTCCAATTTACAGTTAAATATACACACTTTTATGTATACAAGTCAAGCTTTTTTATTTGTCTTTTAATTCTTTTGTTAAGATAGTAAACATAAATATGCTTTGGTTCTGTGTTCTTCCAAAATATATTTTCGTCACCAGCTTTATATCTACGATTAAGTTCTCTACCATATGGTCTATCTAATTGATTTAGAGAGCGACTGTGCATCTCTTTTCCATCCACCATCAAAACTCTACCCCTTGCAGTTTCTCCTAAGTATTCAAAGTTAGTAGCTTTGTATATTACACCTGTGTGTCCGTGGTGTTGGTCGGCAAAAGAAACTACAACTTCCATATCTGTATCTCTTTTCAACATTTTAAATGTCTGTCCTATGAAATAACTTTCTGTATTCTTAGGCGTATCATCTATACAAACTAATCTTCTAAGTTCTAAACACTTAGTTGGATTGATTGGATTGTATTTAGCAGCTGTTGCTGGCATTGATGGATAAGCATACATCATAGCCCCAATCATTTTAGGTAAACCAAAGTTACCTTCTGTGTATAAACCATAATGATATAAAGATTGTACACCATTTACATTATGTGAATAATGGTGCTTTTCAATAAATTTTACAATAGACTTTCTACTAACTTGTTCTACTGTAAAGTCCGTTACGCTCATAATCCAATCTTACGGCACTCATCCTCTGTTTTACCATACTTCATTAGTATGTCTGTCAATTCTGATTGTCCACCAGCTGACAACTCAAACATATCTACAGCATCACCAGCTTCTCTAATACTACATTGTAGATGTTTAGATACTATTTCATAAACCCATTTAGGATACTTCATTTTTTTATCTCCTTTAATATATTTCAACCATTGTTTTTTCTTTGGCAATATATCAATGTAAACTTTGTACAACTCTCTTGGTTGAAGTGGATACTTTTGAACTTCATTTACAAAATCAATCCACTCAGGTTTCATAGATAAGAATCTATTTATCATATAATTAGACCAAGACTTTTTATCATCATCTGAAATTTCATCCCAATAATTAGGATGTTGCTGACTAGTTACAGCATTTACGTGGTCGAATAAACTTTTCTTTTTAATTTTCGCCATCTATTTCTGACATCATTTTGTTAGGAACTTTACCACAATTGCCACAACTAAATACTTGAATAGGAATTATACCCTCTTTACCATTTGGAGAAACTAATGGGGATAATCTTCTAAGAAAAAAGGATTGTATGAAAGAAGCATTTCCACAGTCCTCACAGGTTATTGTTTCTGTATCAGCTATGTTTACATTCACATTAGCACTTGGTTGTTTGCCTGGCACAGGCTTTACTGGTTTCATACTCATTTAATATCCTCCGAATTTATTATTGAAACTCCACTTTTCTTTACAACTGCTGTAGCAGCTTTTAAAGCATATTCTATAGCTCTATCTATTTTATTTGTTTTTAGGTATTCTGTAACTAAAGCAGCCATAAAGGTATCTCCAGCGCCCGATACATCTCCACCAGTAACATTTTCTGTTGTGTAATGTTTATTATTGAATCTACAACCTCTACCACCTAAAGTAACTATAGTCTTTGTATCGTACCAACTAGTACTACCGAAGTTCCTTAATTGTTTCCACTCAATTTCATTTATTTTTATATATGAGCATTCGCTCATATAGTGTTCAATCTGCTTTTTAGTATCTATAAAGACATTTGTGTTGTTCTGACAAAGGTATGCGATATCATCTTCTTCTAAAAAACCTTTGTTGTAATCTGCAATTATCAAAGCATCAAACTCAAATCCATCGTAGTTATTGTTTCTTACACTGTATAGTATATCTTTTTCAACTCTATCACAACTATCATTATCATCAACTCTTAAAAGCAATTGATTAGAGCGTTCATCAACATATCTTGTTTTAGTTATGATATTTTCATTAGTAATCCACTTTACTTCGTTTCCTAAAGATTGTAAATTAGTTACCACATTCATAGCCATTCCGTTGTTACCCTTTTCCCAATCTTTTTTTAACACTGGTACAGGTCCTTCAGGACATATTCTATCTACAGCGCCGTAAATAAACACATCTCTACAACTATCCCCTATAACTACTACTCTCACTTTATTATTCCTAATAACTCTATCATCATAGCCATAACATTTATTTCTTTGTCTACAACCTGTGCGTCTGATAACTGATATTTAGCAATAGTCAATATACAATCTGCTACATGACCTTTACCATAATCATCAACTTCATCATATAACAATCTGAATACATCAGCGAAGTCCGATATCTGATTATCACCTAACATTTTTCTTATGGTTACGAAAGCATCTTTCTTACTCTGTGTCTTCAATACATTTACAACTTGCGTAGAAAAAACATTCACATTTAAATCAACTGCTACTAAGTTGTTTTGGTCTATCGATAGTTTACCATCAACCACCTGTCTTTGAGCAAAGTTTATCACTCTACGAATATCTGGATAACCACCATTGACTAATGTAGCTACATCATCTACTTCAGATTCAACACTTTCTTTCTTTAGTATATCACTAAGATGTACAGCAACTTCTTTTCGAGATGGTGGAACTATCTGAAATGGTTGGCAACGACTTTGTATAGGATCGATAATCCTCTCTACATAATTACAAGTTAAAATAAATCGAGTGTGTTTAGAGAAAGTCTCCATAAGATTACGAAGAGCCGCTTGTGCATTTGGTGTGATGTAATCACACTCATCTAATATAACAACTTTCATATCTTTGAATCCGATAGTGGAAGCGAATCCTCTAACCTTATTACGAACAACATCAACACTATTTTCATCTGAAGCGTTAATGTATAGATAATCACACTCTATATTGTTAACGAGTAGTTTAGCGAGAGTGGTCTTACCTGTACCAGCCCTTCCATATAGTAAAAGGTGTGGTAAGTCTCCACTCTCTAAATACACCTTAACCTTACTTTTTAGATGTTCATTTCCAATGTAAGATTCAAGTGAATTAGGGCGGTACTTTTCAACCCAAAGGGTATTTTTTATTTCTTCCATTTTTCGTTATCAACCTCTATTTTTCTTATTTCTATATCGTGTTTGTAATTTTTAGGATACTTCATTTCAGGATGTTTCATAACACTACGAAACTTTCTGTTCTCTTTTTTATTACCGAGAAAATAAATGTATCTATGTTTACTAGCCTCTTTCTTCAACCAAAAATCGTGTCCGATAGACTTAACCATCTTCTTTGGGTCAGCTGAACCAAAGCGAGAGTAAACAGTTCGACTATGTATCCATTCCCCACCCTCTTCTAATCTTAGAGAGTAGGTTGGTGCTAACTGAAAGTCTCCACAACCTTGATATATCCAGTTAGTAGCCTGATAGATAGCACCATCATGCGATTGTTCGGGATCAGCATAAGATATCAAAACCTTTATATTTGGTGCATTTTCTTTCAACCATTTGAAAGTCAATCCCAATGCCAAAGACTCAATGTTTTTTCCATATCCATCGTGGATGAAGAGTCTCGTAAGCTCTAATATGTTTCTGTTCTCTAATATTTCTTCAGAGAATATAGAACCGAGAACTCTTCTTCCAACTGGAAAACCATAACAAGCTACACCTACTAGCTTTTCTTCTGGTTCAGAAAAAAACTTATGTTCATTATCTGTTTGATAAAATATACCAATCGGATAACGACACGAAGATAATCTTCCGCTATAATGATTTTTCTCTATTATATCTTTAGCCAATGGTTTATGTATTGGTCTAACAGATACTCTAGATTTATCTACATACTTTTCTTCCATTACACATCTTGTTCAGCAACTAAGTAATATGTAGCGTCATACTCATCAACTTTAAAATTGATTCTAGCGAGACCATCTGAACTTACTTCTAATGTAGCGCCCTCACATTCTTTATTAGCAACTAACACATCTCTGAAAAGATTAGCGTTGAAAGAAACATGCTCAATCTTATCGTAAGATTCTGTCTCTACAGGAAGAGTGACACGATTAGTGTTTATCTCAGCATAACCAATCACAACCTTTACACCATCATCATCAGTTATTACTGTAAAGTTATCTGTATCTGCAAGAGCACTTTTACCTGCTATAAACTTTTGCATAAATGATTTATCAACTTTAATCTTAACTTCAAAATCTGGAATAGATTTTAGATTAGGTGGAGAACTAATAACAGATAAATCTGAAAGCATATAGTTAACATCAGAATTACTATCTGATATTTTTAGAGATACTGCTTTATCTCCAGCTTTTGTAAGATTCATACTTATATTCTCTGATAGAACTGAAAGTAACTTTACAAGCTGTTCTGTATTGTAAACACCTAAGTCAGCTGCATCAAACTTCCAACCTGTCATAGTCAATTCTCCAAGTAGATTCTTATCACCAGTTATAAAACGAGTTGAAAGATTCTCTCCATCACTCTTTAATACAACCGATGAACAATTTCCGCTAAGATAATACTTATCTATAAAACGGCTCAATGAGTGTTTGTTCATTTTTACTCCTTATTATGTAGTTTGTGATATATAAATATATATCAGTTTTTATTGTTAAAATCAAAAAAATCTTTCCATTGATGTCTTTTTATTTACAGGCTCATTCCATTTCAATGTGTCGTAGAACATCATTATTTTTTTCTCTAACATCTGAGCGTACATCTTTTTATAATCTATATTCTTCTTTATGAAATCTATTATCTGTGGTGGGTCCTCATAACCTTTGTAACCACAAGACTCTAGTCCTAATTCATTTTGTCTTAGGTAAACCCATTTAATCTTTTCTGAGTTGCTTATCTTTTCGTATTTTTTACCAACTCCAAAGTGTCTAAGCAAATCATTGTAAGTTATAGCAGCTTTTATATGAGCTGGTGCACCTTTAGCAAACTTTGTAAACTTACCCGCTTTACCATCTGAGTATTTCTTTAGGTTGTTAATGCCAGTTGGCATAGCTATTCTATCAAAATCTACTAATTTCATAGACTCTTTAAAATTTATTATTCTTTCGTCTATCTTTTCTTTTGGTACTGTAGCCAATATATCTTCTAACACATTTTTCAATAACTCACCCATAGCTTTTGGAAAGTTACTACGAACCAAATCCAAACCTTTAACATGCAGTTTGTTTACCTTTACTCCATTGTCATTGATAATCTTCATACCATATCGTTTCTTTACAATGAACAAACCTGACTTAGCTATCAATTCCTGCTTTATTTCAAATCTATGTTTATCCAAATTCAGAAACTTCTTACCAAAGTAATCGTAAGACTTATTTAAAAATCCCTGCATTTCATCAGCTACATCCAATATCCTCTTACTCATCATAGTCTCACTATCATAATCCATATTAGGAAATCTCTTTTTCACTATAGGAAGAGCTGAATAGAATACCGAATCGGTATCGATGTAAATACAATAGTCTTTTGTATCACCCAATTCTTTATTGTAAAAGTGATTACCAATCTTTTTAGTAAACTTAATTAGTTCTTGACCTGTAAGTGTGGTAGCCTCAGCATTATCTAAGTCATAAAATCGAAATACTGGCAAACCTAACACACCATATAAAGAATTTAAAACCACTTTCTGAATTAATTGTCGGCTTTTGAAATATGTATATTTTTCATTATCTCCAGCGTCACCGAACTTCTTCATCAACTTTCTATACTCCACACGAGTATCGAACCACTTTTCTAATAGGGCTGGAATCAATCCTTTCTTATCACTACGATATAATACACCATTAGAAGATACTGAAACTTTATTGTTATCAAAGAAATCTTTCAGTTCTGTTTCACTAAGTTTGCCCATCTCTTTTTCGCCTGCTATCAAAGTATAAGTCTTTTTGTCTCCTCTAATAAACTCCTCTGAATCCCAACCTATTATCTTACCCATTTTAGTTTCAGGTGACACATTCAAAGACATAATAACAGATGGATACATAGAGGTAATATCTAAATCAAATACCCAATCGTGCTTTCCTCTTTGTGGTGGTTGTACATAAGCACCAGCAAACTTTTCATCGTTATTCATATTTGGTTTAGTTGGTTTGTTTGGTGCGATAATACCTAAGTTTTTTAGGTATACTAATATAGCACCCTCTAAATAACGAGAAGAAAAGTAAACATCTTCATAAGGTACATGCCCTACGTGACAAACACCTCTAGCCATATCTATTAAATCTAATTTGTCGTGTAACCTTTTAACCAGTCTAACATCGTGTATATTATATTCTACAAATTTGTTTATGTTGTTCTCATATAAATCATTGAGAGTGCCGGTATACTCTACTTTCTTCTCACTAAGTTCGTGTTCGGCTACAGCGTCTAATCTGTAAGATGATAATTGTGTATAAGTAAATAGTTTGTATAATGCCAAATAGTCTAAACAACTAACACCAGCAAACATAAATCTTTTGCGATGTTTATTCCATTTGACTTCTCTTATAGGAGATATTAAATTAGCTATATCTGAACCAACTACCTTACAAGCTCTGTTGTAAAGGTAAGGCATATCAAATGTATCAGAGTTCCAACCAGTTATTATTGTTGGTTTCCAATCTAAATATTTTAAATAAAATCTTTGTAGTAAATCAAACTCATTATCAAAAGATTCGATAATCACATTATCTTTTGATTGTAGAGTAAGTTTCTTTTTATCATCTAACACTAAACAATAGTATTCATCTTCCTCTGAATTGTGGATAGCTATAGCAGTTATCTTATCATTAGCATCTTCTGGATATGGGAATCCATCTGTAACCTCAACCTCAATATCAATTGTCATAATACGATGACCAGTTGACATCTCTTCTGAATCAGTATATTGGTCTACTAATATACGAGTTTCGGGAGGAACATCTGATTCAAATAAGTTTGGCATATCAGGTTCAAATCGATAAACCTTTCTAAGTTTATCTCCATATAAAGATATATGTGTTCCAGCTCTGTCTTTTACATAAGCATATTTTTTGTAAGGAAGAGTATAGTAACCATTCTCATCATCCCATATATGAAACAACTGCTTTTTATTATCGAAGTAAACATTTTGATACATTTAGATTATAAAATCCCCATTTTCAACACTGTAAGTTAAGAAGAATAACAATTAAAGTCAAGCTTTTTTTTTGGAAAAAATGGGGGGAAATTTTCCCCCCAAATTCACCTTTTAGAAATTGACAGATAGTCCTAAGTTGAAACTTCTTGGTGTACCCAAAAAGACTTCAGCGTTATGAGCAGCGTGAACTTTGTCACCATACCCATTGTATTGACTATTGTCTACTGCATCTTGAACATAAACATTATCAAGAGCATTAAATATATGACCACTAAGTGTCATATCTAAACCAGCGATTTCTGGTAGTTTGTAAGATAGATGTAAGTCTAACTTACCATAAGATGGAGATTTCCAAACTTGTGCTCTGTCAGCATCACCATCAA
>Ga0181568_10000348_pt1 | contig 40038 bp, 23 predicted proteins | sample 101ome_20_FD_133758 | JGI IMG/M metagenome (GOLD analysis project Ga0181568, IMG submission 133758) | Coastal salt marsh microbial communities from the Groves Creek Marsh, Skidaway Island, Georgia - 101404AT metaG (megahit assembly) | ecosystem: Environmental > Aquatic > Marine > Intertidal...
AATCTAACATTTCTTTTCTTCCACAATAAATGCCGACAAATGTCACCATTTCGTTAGGTTGTACAACTGGATCCAGGTAAGGCTTCTTACTTTCTGGTTCATCATTCGCATCGGCTCCTTCGAAGAAGGATTCAATGTAAAATTGGCAGAAATTCGCATGATAATTCCAAGGTGCAACCTGAACATATCTCTTGAAAGAAGCGAAACCATTTGGTTTGGACGGGCTTTCTCTGATGTAAAATGGGCCAGCACGTCCTGCAATTCCATCCTGCCTTCTCTTGTGCAAGGCGACTTTATTATCTGCCAAAGGGACATTTTTCCAACCAATCCATGGAGCGATATTCTGCATAAACAGATGGGAATGAAATTCTGCTAATTGGCTAAATCTGATATCTTCGACCCATGGTTCATTTTTTTTGTCGTGCCCCAGGGGATTCGGTGGAACCCATCCCTTTAGGTCGGTTGGATACAATTTCACGACCATGTAATTCCTAAGTTGGGTGCGCATATTGATGTATCTGCGGGTATCAATAACCAAACGGCCCCTTTGCATTTTTCTTATTCAGTCAATAACAAGTAGGGCAAAGAGTTAGGATATATCATGGCGAGAATATACGACCGCCCAGTTTGGCAACTTCTTATTGAATATGCAAATCAAACATTGGATGAAAGCAAGACGTCTTTTCATCGTTCCGAGGCCGTTGAATGGTTCGCATCAAATTATCCGTTAATCAAAAAAGGAACAATACATGCACATCTTATCAAAATGTCAACAAATGCAATAGGTAGAGTGGGTTGGAATCCAAATTCCAATCACAACGTATTCTTTGCATTAGGAAGAGCCCAATATAGGAGATATGATCCTGTTCATGACCCACAACCGATAACGAGAGATAATGTTGACACACTCAGAGAATTACGAAATAGTGCAAGTGTCGAGTCAGCAGATATTTCTGATTATGAAGGAGGAAATGATTCAGAATTTGCTTTCGAAAGAGACTTACAGAATTTCTTAGTGAAGAATTTGCATCTGATTGAAGATGGATTAAAATTGTACGAAGAAGATGAAATTAATGGCGTCGAATATCCTGTTGGAGGAAGAAGGATTGACATCCTCGCAGTAGACAAAGACGGTGCATTGGTTGTGATAGAATTGAAAGTTAGTAAAGGACATGATAGAGTAATTGGTCAAATACTACGCTATCTTGGTTGGATAAAGAAGAATCTTGCAGAAGATGATCAGCATGTTAGGGGGATAATTATCGCTAAGGAAATCACAGATGATTTACAATTGGCTTGTACTATGATAAGTGATATTTCGTTGAGAGAATACTCTATTTCGTTTTCTGTTGAACAAGTCAATTGGGATGCAGAGGATTCATCCGATTACCCTTAGCAATCATATGAGAATACGAAGGGCTTGCAGTGGGTCGGTACAAACGCTACCATTCACGTATGGTTTCGGAATTTCAGTAGCGTTGGCGTATGATCTCAACGAGGGTTTCAACAAACAGTTCTGTGGAAACATCGTATCCTAATTGCGCCAGCGACGTCGTCGTGTCGGTAGCCAGTCCACATCCTGCAACCCCTTCCACTCGCCCTTCTGGCGTGCAGAGATTAACTGAAAAGCCATGCCGACTGACCCACCGCAAGAAAGACAGACCAATGCTGCACACCTTGTGCCCGTCAACCCAAACACCCTGCATTCGGTCGTCTCGGGCGCCCTTGACACCGAGGCGCGCCAGGGTGTCAATCAGCCAACTTTCGATAATGTAAATCACGTCAGCAACTGAGGATTCGCCATCGCGTTCCCCCCACTTGAAGATAGGATAGCCTACCACTTGTCCCGGTCCATGCCACGTCAAGCCCCCACCTCTGTCAACAGCAACACTCGGATAGTCTGGGGGTGGGGCGATGCCGTCGTTGCGGGCGCGAGGCCCCACTGTCACCACCTCTGGGTGGGACAGAATCAGCAACGTGTCGGGGATTTGGCCGTCAACACGCTGTTGTTGGAGGTTTTTCATCAACATCTGTGCCTCTTGGTAGGGCACGACACCGAGGTTGCGGACATCGAGCATGCGCATTCCTCTCAGAATTGACCAGATGATCCAAAGCCGCCAACTCCTCGTTCTGTTTGGTCAAGGCCTTCGAGGGTTGTTTCAACAAGGGTGACCAGCGGGACAGGGGCGAAGAGGAGTTGTGCGACGCGTTCGCCCGCCGCTACCGTAAAGCAATCGCCTTCGCCTATCCACGTGGCCAACACCTTCAGTTCGCCCCGATAGTCTGAGTCAATTGTTCCGAGACCGTTAGGCATGATCATGCCTTTTTTGCCCAGCGACGAACGGCAGCGTATCTGACCTTCCCAACCTTCGGGAATGGCCGCCGCCCAACCCGTTGAAATCAGAACTGACGAACCTTTTGGCACCACTGTTTCTTCGATAGCGTACAAATCCCAGCCAGCTGCTTGTGCGGAGCCCTGGGTTGGAAGAACGGCGCGTTTGTCAAGTCGGGCAAACGGAATTTCCAGCGAAATTCGCTCCATATTTCTACTCAAGATACATTCCTTTTTGACTGTTGGGATAATGTAAGATTTTGCCAACATGTGGCTCCAGTGGAAAAAGGGGTGTTTTTGAGATGATTGGCAAAAATATCGGTGATTTATTAACACCGTTTGAGAGGTTAGCAAACCGCACGACTGCGAGCAAGTGTGAAAGGCCCATAAAGGGTCAAAAAATCAATCACTTTAATCTCGGCGAGAGGGCATATACTATAGGCGTCCGAGGAGGGCAAACAAAATCCAGCGCGACTGAGAACATCGGGGGGAATTGGCATGGTCATTGAACACAACAAAGACGAAAACATGAACATTGATTTGACCAGTGAGCACGTTGAGCCTATGCTCCAAGAGAATCTTGACCGTTTCGTTTTGTTCCCTATCCAACACGATGATATCTGGGCCATGTACAAGCAAGAGCAAGCTTCGTTTTGGACAGCAGAGGAAATCGATCTCGCTGAAGATCTCAAAGATTGGAAGAACCTCAACAAGGACGAGAAGCATTTCATCAAACACATCCTCGCCTTCTTCGCCGCCAGCGATGGAATTGTCAACGAAAATTTGGTCATGAATTTCTCCAATGAGGTCTGTTGGCCTGAAGCGCGTGCTTTTTACGGATTTCAAATTATGATGGAGAACATCCATGCTGAGACTTACTCGCTCCTTATCGATACATACATCGACGACGAGAAAGAGAAGGACCACTTGTTCAAAGCACTCGAGACCGTCCCTTCCGTCCAGAAGAAAGGGCAGTGGGCCATGCGATGGCTCTCTCGGAAGCGCGGCTCCTTCGCTGAGCGATTGGTCGCCTTCGCAGCCGTTGAGGGTATTTTCTTCTCGGGTTCATTCTGTGCTATTTTCTGGCTCAAGAAGCGAGGCCTCATGCCAGGGCTAACGTTCTCCAACGAATTGATTTCACGAGATGAAGGCCTTCACTGTGACTTTGCCTGTTTGCTTCACAACAAACTTCTCAGAGGTGCAGGTGAGAACGTTATTCGCCGTGTTATTGCTGAGGCCGTTGATATCGAGATTGAATTTGTCACGCAGGCACTCCCGGTCAATCTGATCGGTATGAACGCAGATTTGATGAAGCAATACATTCAATTCGTTGCGGACCGTTTGTTGGTTCAATTGAATTGTTCCAAGATCTACAACGTCGGTAACCCCTTCCCGTGGATGGAGATGATCTCCATGCAGGGCAAGACCAATTTCTTCGAAAAGCGTGTGGCAGAGTATCAAAAAGCTGGCGTCATGGACAGTGCTTCCCTCGGAAGTGTCCAGCAACGATTTTCTGTAGACGAAGACTTTTGAACCGTACGCGAACAAAGAAAGATATCACGCACTCAAATGAACACCGGAGGATGAAGTATGGCTATGCAAGTTGTGAATCGAAAAGGCGAGCGAGAAGATGTGCGATTTGATGCCATCCATGAGAAACTGGTGAAACTGTCCGAAGGACTCGATGAGACTTGGGTTGACCCCGGGCACGTTACGAAGTTGACCATCGAGGGGCTATACGACGGCGTCACCACACGTGAATTGGACCAGTTGGCCGCTGAGACGGCTGCTTCTCTGGCTTCCCACCACCCCGATTACAGCCGCCTTGCTGCTCGAATTTGCGTGGATGATTTGCACCGGTCCACGAAGGATTTGTTCACCGATGTCATCACCGATCTTCGCGAATACATCGACCCAGAGTCCAACAAGCACGCACCTCTGATTTCAGAGGAAGTGTTTGACATCATCATGGCGAATGCCGATGTGCTCAACAACCACATTGACTACTCCAGGGACCACAATTACGACTACTTTGGCTTCAAGACCCTTGAGCGTTCCTACTTGCTCAAGCTTGACGGTGAAGTGGCGGAGCGCCCACAACACATGTTGATGCGCGTCGCCGTTGGCATCCACCACGGAAACATCGAGAAAGCGCTTCACACCTACGACCTCATGAGCGAGGGGTACTTCACCCACGCAACACCCACGCTGTTTAATTCTGGAACGCCGATGCCTCAGATGTCGTCGTGTTTCTTGTTGACCATGCAAGACGATTCACTTGATGGGATCTACGACACGCTCAAGCAATGTGCGTTGATCTCAAAGTCTGCTGGTGGTATCGGCCTGTCCATCCACCACATTCGCTCCAAGGGCTCTTACATCAAGGGTACCAACGGAACATCCAACGGTATCGTGCCGATGCTTCGCGTGTTCAACGACACGGCTCGTTACGTCGACCAAGGCGGTGGCAAGCGAAAAGGTTCCATCGCTGTCTACTTGGAACCCTGGCACCCAGATATTCTCGCCTTCTTGGACTTGAAAAAGAATCACGGTAAGGAAGAGATGCGTGCTCGTGACCTGTTCTATGCCATGTGGACGCCAGATTTGTTCATGGAGCGCGTTGAAAACAATGCCGATTGGTCATTCTTCTGTCCGAACGAATGCCCCGGTCTTCAGGATGCATATGGAGCAGAATTCAAGGCCATGTTCGAAGACTATGAGCGACGAGGTCTTGCTCGTGAAACGATGCCAGCTCGTGTGGTTTGGGACAAGATTGTGGAGGCCCAAATTGAGACGGGTACGCCCTACATGCTCTACAAGGACGCAGCCAACGAGAAGTCCAATCAAAAGAACCTCGGAACCATCCGCTCCTCCAACTTGTGCACGGAGATCATGGAATACACCTCCAAAGATGAAGTCGCCGTCTGCAACCTTGCTTCAATCGCCCTACCGAAGTTCGTCAACACGAGCGCCGGTGAGTTTGACCACCAATTGCTTTACGACGTGACCTACCACGCCACGGGCAACCTTAACCGTGTGATCGATGTCAACTACTATCCTGTTGAAGAAGCACGAAACTCCAACATGCGTCACCGCCCTATCGGTCTCGGTGTCCAAGGCTTGGCCGATGTCTTTGCAATGCTGAAGATGCCGTTTGAAAGCCCAGAGGCCCGTCGCTTGAACAAGGAGATTTTCGAGACCATCTACTACGCTGCGTGCAGCGCTTCAAAAGACGCTGCGATCGCTGAAGGACCTTACTCCACCTTCGAAGGTTCACCTGCCAGCCAAGGCGAACTCCAATTCGACCTCTGGGGTATGAACGAGCACAGCGGACGCTGGGACTGGGATTCTCTCAAGGCAGAGATTGTGGAGAAGGGTATGCGCAACTCCCTGCTCTTGGCGCCTATGCCAACCGCTTCCACTTCCCAAATTCTCGGCAACAACGAGTGCTTTGAGGCCTTCACCTCAAACCTCTATGTTCGCCGTACCCTTTCGGGTGAGTTCGTCGTGTTGAACAAGCACCTCGTTCGAGACCTCATCGCCGAGGACATGTGGAGTCTTGAGATGAAGGACGACATCCTCCGACACAAGGGTTCAATTCAAGGAATCCAGCGTATTCCAGAATACATCCGTGATCTCTACAAAACCACCTGGGAAATCAAACAACGCCACGTGCTTGACATGGCTGCCGACCGAGGCGCCTACATTGACCAGAGTCAATCCCTCAACATTCACATGGTGGACGCCAATCCTGCAAAGGTCACTTCCATGCACTTCTACGGATGGCGACAAGGCCTGAAGACCGGGATGTACTACCTCCGAACCAAGGCCGCTGCAGACGCCATTCAGTTCACGGTTGAAGCCTCGAACAAGGAAGACCAAACCGTTGGAGGTCTTGCTGACCGAGCCGACGATGCAGACAGCCTCGAAGCGATTGCATGCAGCCTCGACAGTCCCGACGACTGTCTGATGTGCGGCAGTTGATGCCAGGGCGGCGAAAGCAAGGTTGCAGCGAACCGCACTATTTGTCGGTTTGTCGTAGGAACACTTAGATGCAATTCGTTCCAAGAAAAATGCATGGAAAGTGCCTCCAAACTTGGTATTGACTCCAAGCGAACCACCGCAGCGAGTGTGGCCATCGTCGGTGTGGTCGTGTACTTGGCCCTTGTTCATCTCAAGCCTATTTTGATGCCCTTGGCCATCGCCATACTGTTGTTCTTCCTCATCAAACCCATCGAACAATACATCCATCAGAAGGTGGGTAACCAGTTGGTCTCCTACGGGACCGTGTTGGCGACCTTTATCATCACGATGTACTTCATCTCGATCTTTCTCTATGAGCAACTCTCCTTGTTCGTCGAAGAAGTCCCCGAAATCACAGCGAAACTAGAAGAAAAGCGAGCAACATATGCTGAATCTGACCTTTACGGTCTGGAGATCATTTTTTCTGATTCGACTTGGGTTGATGTTCTGGCCTCACCTAGCAACATTGAGGTCTTCGCTTTGGCCATTTTGGGGTCCCTTGGTGCCTTTGTTGGCAGCATGGTCACCGTCCTCATTTTCCTCCTGTTCATCATTCTCGAAGAGCACACCATCGCCAAGCGATTCAATGCGGCTTTCCCCCAATCCAGCGGGCGGGCTCGAAAGATCGTTGACGACTCCATGGAATCCATCAGCGCCTACATGGTTTCCAAAGTGACGTGCAGCGGTGGACAGGCCATCGTCATGACCATCATCATCTCACCCATCGGTTTTGATATTCCGGGCTGGTTTTTGTTTGGTGTCTTGTGTTTCTTGCTTGACTTCATTCCGATACTGGGGGCCTTGTTCGCCACCATACCTCCTGTGCTCATCGGCTTTATCATGCTCGAGCCGTTGACGGCGCTCGTGATGTTGGCTTTCCTCGTTGGGAACCAGCAGATGTTTGGCTCGCTGGTAGAACCAAACCTTTCGGGGGCGAAAATAGGCATCTCCCCGTTGGTGCTCTTGCTGACGGTCATGTTGTTTTCCCAAGTGTGGGGCATCGCCGGGGCCATTATTGGTGCGCCGATGATCATCATGATTCGCCTTGTTCTTGATGAGAACGAGCGAACACGACCTGTTGCCGTGATGATGGCCAACGATGTGGAAGAGGAGTGAGCCCTCCGCTGAGGGATTCGCCTCACATCTTGTGGATGGCATGGCCGAGCGTGTCAAGCACGCCCTCGTGGGTCATTTCGGTCATGGTTGGATGGGCGTGAATCGTGTGTGCAATATCTTCGAGCACAGCGCCCATTTCAAGCGCCAATGTCCATTCTCCCACAAGTTCACTGATGTGGGTGCCGACGCCTTGAATGCCCAAAATACGGTGATCATCTTCTCGAGCCACCACACGAACGAAGCCCCCAGTCTTCTCTGCCTCTTGGGTGAGCGAGCGGCCGTTCGCAGCCAATGGGAATTTACCCGTGATGACGGGGTGGCCTGCTTCCTTGGCTTGGTCGGGTGAGAGTCCGACAGAAACGATCTCGGGTTCGGTGAACACGATGGCAGGGACGGCTACGGGGTCGTAGGCTCGCTTGTGGCCAGCGATGAGTTCGGCCACCATCTCGCCTTGGAAGGACGCAACGTGAGCCAGCATTTCACCGAGGTCACAAAGGTCACCAATGGCATAGACGCCTTTCATGTTGGTTTCGCACCGGTCGTTGACTTTGACAAAGCCTCGTTCATCCATGGCGATGCCCGTTGCTTCGAGGCCAGATGAGGCCGGTTTGCGACCGACCGTGACGAGAACCTTGTCGGCGATGACGCTCTGCATGTTCTTCTCGTCTTTCTCGTTCTTGTCGATGAAATTCAGTTGAACCTTGCCACCTTTTGCATCCTCAACACCTTTTGCGAAGACGCCGGTGTGAACGGTGATCTTGTTTTTCTTGAGGAAGAGCTCAAGCGGGCGTCGCAATTCTTTGTCAAACAAAGGCAAGACCGAATCCATGGCCTCCACCACGGTGACTTCAGAGCCCAGCATCCGGAAGGTGATGCCAAGCTCAAGGCCAATGTAGCCTCCTCCAACCACGACAACGTGTTCTGGGAGTTCTTCGAGGGAGAGGGCTTCTCGTGAGGAAAGAACATGGTCGCTAAACGGCATGAATGGCAGTTCAATTGGAACCGATCCTTGCGCCATGATCACGTGCTCTGCCTGGATGAGTGTTGCATCCTTTCCTTCACCAATTTTCACCGTTTTTGCGTCTTGGAAAACAGCCCAGCCCGTGACGAGTTCAGCGCCTGCATTCTTCAGCAGGGCTTCTACGCCTTTGTTCAAGCGATCGACGATGCCTTCCTTCCACCCTACCAGGTTACTCATATCAAGTTCTGCTGGTCCGGGAATGGAGATGCCCATGTGGCCGTCTTTATCGGCGTGTTTGGCGAGGTTGTGGAAGGTGTGGGCGGCGTGAATCAAGGCCTTCGATGGAATGCAACCTCGAATAAGACAGGTGCCACCTGCACGCTCTCCTTCAACGATGATGGTCTTCAGGCCGAGTTGAGCTGAGCGAATGGCAGCGACATAGCCTCCGGGGCCTGCGCCGACGACAAGGACTTGGCATTGCATGGTTTTCATCAACGGCACCTCACATGAAAATGGTGGCTGGGTGCTCTAAGTAAGATTTCACCAACTGGACCAAACTGGCACCGTCATGGCCGTCGACCACGCGATGATCCCACGAAGATGAGAGGTTCATGATGCGACGAATGACAACCTGTCCGTTGCGAACAACGGCTCGTTCGGTGGCGTTGTGGACACCGAGAATACCGACTTCGGGTTTGTTGATGATTGGGGTGGCGCCGAGGCCACCGAGGCGACCAAGACTGGTGATGGTGAAGGTTGAACCTGTTAAATCATCAACGCCAGCCTTTCCGTCACGTGTGGCTTGCGTGACGCGTCCCATCTCTTCAGCCGACTGCCAGATGTCCATGGCCTCGACGTGCTTGACCACTGGCACGTACAGGCCGCGGTCGGTTTGGGTGGCAATGCCGAGGTTGATGGCTTCGTGGCGGGTTACCACGCCTGCTTCGTCATCGTAGAGTGCGTTGCATTCGGGTCGTTGTGCGAGAGCCTTAACCAGCGCTTGCATGATGAACGGGAGGTAGGTCAACTTCGGTGCTCCCTCTGGACGGGTTGCGTTGAGGTGTTGACGAAGCGACTCAAGTTCGGTGACATCCACTTCCTCAAAGTAGGAGAAATGTGGGATGGTGCTGTAGGAGGACATCATGCCGTCTGCAATCTTCCTTCGCAAACCAATGACCTTGATGTCTTCCGTACCGTTCCGGGCAACTTTGGCGACACCGCCGATGGGTCGAGATGTTGTTGCACCCGAAGCACCGCCAGCAATGTGACGGTCAAGATCGGCGTGACTGATGCGGCCAGCAGGTCCAGATCCGGCGACGTGTTGCAAATCGATGTTTGCAGCGCGGGCTCGCTGTCGGACAGCAGGCGATGCGAGGGCTTTGGTGCCAGCAGCCCGGGCCACGGTTGCTGCGGGTTCCGCAGCAGGGGCGGGAGCGGCAACGGGGGGGAGGTCTGGGGCAGGTGGGGCTTCAGCAACGGCTTCTTCTGCCGGTGTTTCAGGGGCAGGCGCAGATGCCTCTGGTTCTGGTTCATCGCTTGCGTTTCCATCGCCATCCACTTCGAAGACGATACAAACGCCACCGACGGGGATGATGTCTCCAGCGTCGCCGACAATACTGGTCACGGTTCCGTCGCACGGGGCGGGGATTTCTACGGTGGCTTTGTCGGTCATCACCGAGAGAATCGGATCGTCTTCCTTGACGGCGTCACCAACGGCGACCATCCATTCAACAATTTCACCTTCAACGACACCTTCTCCAATATCCGGCAGTTTGAACTCAAATTTTCCCATATTTATTCCTCCTGTGTTTTGTGTATGGCTTCCGCAATGCGAGATGGACTTGGCAGGTAATCCCATTCCGTGGTGTGGGGGAAGGGCGTGTCCCAACCCGTCACTCTCTGAATAGGTGCTTCAAGATGATAGAAACAACGCTCCTGAATGGATGCACTCATTTCAGCCCCGAAACCGCTGGTCTTTGGGGCCTCGTGGACAATCACGCATCGGCCAGTTTTCTTGACCGAGTTCACGACGGTGTCCCTGTCCCAGGGCACGAGTGTTTGGAGGTCGATCAGTTCACAATCAACGCCGGAATCCTTGATGGCTTGTTCACAAACGTGCACCATCGCACCCCATGCGATGACGGTGCATGCTGAGCCTTCTTTGACGATGTTCGCTTGTTCGAGGGGGATGGCATAGTAGCCTTCGGGGACTTCTCCCTCTGGATGGTTGTTCCATGTGGGTACGTTGTGAGGGTCGCCGTAGAAGGGGCCACGGTAGCAACGCTTAGGCTCAAAGAAAATCACAGGGTCGTTGCATTCAATGGCGCTTGTCAACAATCCCTTTGCGTTTCGTGGGTTTGAGCAGTAGACGACTTTGAGGCCTGGAGTGTGAGTGAACTGCGATTCGGGAGACTGGGAGTGGTGATGGCCGCCCTTGATGCCGCCCCCTGCTGGCGTGCGGAAGGTGACGGGAGTAGAGAACTCACCGCCCGAGCGGTGGCGGAGTTTCGCAATTTCGTTGACGATTTGATCGTAGGCGGGGAAGATGTAATCTGCGAATTGAATTTCAGCAACCGGGCGCAGTCCGTTCAAGCCCATGCCCATGGCGATGGCGGCGATGCCGCCTTCGGCGAGCGGAGAGTCGAAGACACGGTGGGGTCCAAATTTCTCTTGAAGGCCTGCCGTCACGCGGAACACACCGCCAAAGTACCCAACGTCCTCGCCAAAGATGACCACGTTGGGGTCCTTTTCGAGTTGGACCTCCAAGGCGGAGTTGAGGGCTGCAATCATGTTCATTTTCGCCATCATCTCACCTCACTTGCCGAGCTCCTCACGTTGCTCTTGAATATGCCAGGGTACCGTTTCGTAGACCTCTGTGAAGATGGTTGAGGCCGGTGGATACGGGCCGGAGGCCAAGTCACCAAATTCACAGGCTTCTTTGTACGCGGACATGACCTCAGCGTCAATTTTGTCGGCGAGTGCCTTGTCTTTTTCTTCATCCCAATCGCCGATCTTGATGAGATGCTCGCGGAGTCGTTGCACGGGATCGCCTCCGGGCCAACACTCAAATTCGTTCCCGGGGCGGTAGGCGGAGGGGTCGTCTGAAGATGAGTGGGCTCCCGCTCGGTAAGTGTACACTTCAATGTGGGTCGGTCCCAAGCCTGCGGATGCTCGGTCTCTTGCCCACTTTGTCACGCTGTAAAGGGCGAGGAAATCGTTTCCGTCCACCCGCAGCGACGGGATGTCGTAGGCTAAACCACGTTCAGCAAACGTGCGGCCGCCGGTAGCCAGTGAGACGTGGGTTGAAATCGCCCATTGATTGTTCACCACATTGAGAATGACAGGCGGCTTGAACGTGGATGCGAAATTGAGTGCGTAGTGATAATCGCCTTGCGCAGAGGTGCCGTCACCAAGCCAAGAGATGCACACTTCGTCGTCGCCTTTGTACGCACTGGCCATGGCCACGCCAACTGCTTGTGAAAATTGCGTGCCAACGGGAGAGGAGATGGAGATGAAGCGTCCCTGTTTCCATGTGTAGTGGACGGGCATTTGTCGACCTCGTACGTTGTCTTCGGTGTTGCCGATGCAGTGACAAATCATGCTGACCATGTCGCGCCCACGAACGAATTGTGCGCCGGGTTGGCGATAAGAGGGGAAGAGCCAATCTTGTTCCTCGAGCGCCATTGTTTGAGCGATAGCAATGGCTTCTTCGCCAAAGGAGCGCATGTAAAAGGACAGCTTCCCGGTTCGCTGCATTTTGATCATCCGGTCATCGAAGATTCGAAGACGCATCATGTATTCAAGGCCTTGAATCATGGTCTCCTTGTCGAGGTTCGGATCCCATTCACCTTTGGCCTCACCGTCATCGTTGAGCACCCGAATGAGGCCTCGTGCATGAGGGGCGGTGTCCTCTGCCGAACAGGTGGCGGGATCAGGCCGGGAGAGGTCCTCTGGTTGCTCTTCAAAAGCGCCACCGAACGATGGTTCATCGCCGGGGCGGAAGGGGGCGACACCAATGGTGTATGGCGTGGTTGTGACGGTGCTTCGCTCCTCCATTGTTTCACCTCAGGGCTCGGCTGTCTTAAGTGGTGTCGGTTCACCGTTTTCGCTCGGAGCAACGCGAACGTATGCGCCGGGCATCTCTTCGGTGTTGGATGGGTCCTGAGTCTTTCTCAAAAGCAAGCCCGCTTTGAACGAAGAACGCACGAGCGGTCCACTTGCGACGCCCGAAAAGCCGAGGGCAATGGCATGGGTGGCCCATTCATCATAGCGTTCTGGTTCGGGAAATCGATCCACTGCAAGATGGTTCTTTGAGGGGGCGAGGTATTGGCCGATGGTGACCAAGTCAACACCGGCTTCTCGCAACAAGCCGAGGGCTTCGTCGATTTCCTCGTCCGTTTCGCCGACGCCCACCATCAACGATGATTTGGTGATGATGTCGGGACGGAGGCGTTTGGCCTCGCGAAGGATGGAAAGTGACTGGCTGAATGAGGCGCGAGCGTCGCGAACCGTAGCGTCCAAGCGAGGGACACATTCCACATTGTGAGCAAATACCGACAAAGGACTCTTTTCCAACAAATGGGCCAACGCTTCGAGGTCGCCAGCCAGGTCGGAACAAAGCAGTTCAAGGGTGACTTGAGGTGTTGTTGCTGCCACAGCAGCAATGCATTGTTTGTAGTGGTCCGCTCCGCTATCGGGTAGGTCGTCACGGTTGACCACGGTGATCACGGCATGGCGGAGATTCATCGACGCCACGGCTTGGGCCAGGTGCGCAGGCTCATCCGGGTCGAGGGGCGGTGGGCGTTTGATGGTGCCAACTGCACAAAAGCGGCATCCTCGGGTGCACTCTTGTCCAGCAATCATGAATGTGGCGTCCCCGCTTGCCCAACAATCGTGGATGTTGGGGCACCTTGCTTCTTCGCAAACGGTGTGAAGTTTGTTGTCCTTGACAGCAGCTTTGGTGGTGTTGAACACCGACTGCTGTTCGCCCGTTGGAAGGGTCGTTCTGAACCAGTCTGGTAGTCGCCGGGACGGCGATGTGGCCGCATCGGATTTTGCCATAGGGAGCGGTTTTCCGACCATCTTTGCGCCCCTCTTGCCCGTCCCACATCATAGGTGCCAAAAAAGGTGTGCAGGAGCGATGCTTCCTCAATCGGGCCCAAAGATGAATACGAGGCTTCTTGAATTGAACCTCCGCATGGCACAATATGGCCGAACGGGTTGTGCTCATCACGGGTGCAGGCCAACGGTTGGGCGCTGCAATGGCTTCTCGCCTGATGGACGAGGGATGCTATGTGTTGATTCATGTCCGTTCGTCTCTTGAAGAGGCCACCACGCTTCTTCGTGATGCAGAAGCGAGGAATGGCCGAGTTTGTGGCGATGTTGTTCGGGCAGATTTAACCGTGGACAAGGAACTTGAGGGCCTCGTCGAACGTGTACTCACTCACGCGATGGTCAAAGAACACGGGTTGTTCGGACTTGTTCACAATGCATCGTTCTATAGCCAATCAAGTTTCACTGAAACGCCGCTTGAAACCTACCGTATGCTGACACGTTTGCACATGGACGCACCCTACCTGCTCACGCAGAATCTCATCCCCGTTTTGACTCGGGCCGGAGGGTCGGTGGTCGCCATCGTCGATACCTCTTGGGGTCGTGCTTGGGAAGGTCTTGCTCACTACACTTCAACCAAGGCTGGCCTGCGACAGTTGATGCTCAACTTGGCTGGGGAATTGGCGGGTCAAGTTCGTGTCAATTGCCTAGCCCCAGGGGCCATCATGGCGGCTGAATGGGAGGCTGACCACTTCGCACGGGTCATTGAGAAAGTCCCGCTGGGCCGGTCAGGTAAGGCTGAAGATATCGCTGCAGGTGTGCATTTTCTCCTGAACCACCCAACGCTTTCCGGACAGGTGTTGCCTGTTGATGGTGGTTGGTCAATTGATGAAGCGTGAGATGTCTTCAAGTGCTTTGGCGATGCCCGGCTGAGCAAAGCAGGGGTGGCTGAGGTGGTCAAAGGCGCCGGGCTTAAGATCCGGTCCCGTATGGGTTCGTGGGTTCGTATCCCACCCCCTGCACCATTCTCAGCGTTGGATGACTGCGTAGCAAAGACGCATTTGTCGCACAAACCATACAAAACCGTTTAACACCCCCTGCACCACGGCGATACGGTGAACTTGATGCTGACCATGCGAACGGGCAATTGCGGCCAACATGTGGCTGTGTTCTTGGTCGGATTATTCCTCGCTTCCCTTACCGTCTCAATGGTGCCGGGTGCGCCATCCAATGCCGATGTGCTGGCTCTCAAGGATGAACGAGTCATCGCACCGACCATCGTTCCTCAGCAAACCTACGAGCTCTACCTCGATACGCCCTCCTCGGAAACAGGAGGTCAAGGCTCAATCACCACCATTGAACCAACCGGTGGCCAAGAGGAGGGAAGCGCCATCGATGGTCTAGAATTCCGAAGCGTGGAAATGATCAGTGATCTCTACATCAACGGTACGGGTGCCTCTGACACTGCCCGTCTCTCGGTTTACATTCAATTCCGTGCTGGTCAAGGTTCAACCGCAGACGTCACGTTTTCGCTCAAAGCGGGCGACACCCAAATTTCCTCCGAGAGCCGACAATTGGAAGACCCGTGCCAACCCAATTTCCTCGGAGGCGGATGTTCATGGTCGGTGATCGAGGTTGAGTTTGATGTGGGGTCAAACGGCTTCATGGTGCCCAAGGGGAAGCAACTCAAGGTACGAATTGACGCTCAAGCCACGTGCGAGAGCGGAAATACGGGAGGCGTGAGCGACTGTGCGGTGGACATTGCCTTTGGCAAAATGGAGAGTTCGGGTGGATTTTCACGACTTCAAGTCATGACCAACGCTCTCTCGGGGTCCAGCGTTCGAGTCCACAGTTGCCACCAAGAATTTGGCTGCAACTGGAACGATGCTCAGAAATTGGAGTGGTCCCCCAACCATCGCCCCGAGTTCCGTGAGATGCAATTCTCGGTTGAGGTCCGTGATGCCTTTGGCCGGGAAGACATCGAAGAAGTGAACCTCATTATGGACACGCCAAACGGTGCAAATGCGGTCTTCGAACACAACTTCGACGACGATGATTTCAAACTCGATAACAACGGTTTGGTTGGTAATTTTACCTACACCTTTGAATCCGGTATTGCCGATGGAGAATATCCGATTCGCCTTGAAGTTGAGGACGTGCAGGGTCATTCAGTGATTTTCGAACATCCCGGTGTTACGATGCTCGAACACGACATCTATCTCACGCTCCCTTCCAATCAACCCGATGTGGTCCTGTTCGCTCCAGGCGCAACGGTGGTTGTTGAGTTCTTGGTCGAACATACGGGTTCATCCTCGAGCAGCATAGACGTCATCTTTGACCTCGAGACCAACCTTCCTTCATCGTGGTCAGACCCGATATGGGGCGCCCCCAGTAGCACTTACACGCTGGCCACAGGCGGAGCCTCAGTAATCGCTGACGTGTCGATCAACGTTCCTTCAGGCGATTTGGACAACGCTCCCGACTCCCTCGAAGTTGAAGCCCGTGTCTACGCTCAGAACGACCAAGGCCAAAATGAAGAAGTCGCCATCCGGTCCATTTCATTGGACTTTGAGGAAGTTGATGTGTTTGCCCCGCCCCGCCTCTATGTCTACGAAGACGACGAACATCAGAAACAAATCGCTGATTCAACCCGCCCTGAGGCCTATGACGAGACGCTTTCGCACTACGTTGACGCAGATGAAGTGGGGGATTTCTTCCTCGATGTGTTCAACACAGGGTTCCAGACCGATGCTTTCAAAATTCGTGTTCTTGAACAGCCCGACGATTGGCAGTACCGATTCTACGACAACGACACGGGCATCGAACTTTCAGAGGAAGGCATCTACTCTCTGACGCCGGGCATCGGTTCCACACAAATTCTCACCATTCGCATGGAAGTGTATCCTCCAGCCGACCGAGACGGTGTTGACATTGGTTTGTTCGAGATATCTGTTATCAGCCAAGAAGATTCAGATTTGCGAACGGATGTCGCCTTTACGGTTCACCGAACCTTCGGCATCCTCGTTGAGGTGATCTCCGACAGCGATGGTATTGGTGAAGACAATCCTCTCGGGCAAGTAGGTCCCGTGCGTGGAGACGGCACGGTGTTCTACAACCTGCGCATCACCGACTCCAGTAACGAAGGAACGGGTGTGACGACGTGGAAAATTGTTAACCCGAGAGATGTTGAGCAGAACGCGGACAACAATCCAAAATACACCGCTTGGGATTATGTGATTTCCAATGGAAGCAACAACAACTTGGTGGCAGTGAACCTCGCACCTGATGAATACACGGATCTCAAACTCGAAATCACGCTCCGCGGACAAGTTGAAGCGGGTGTTCACACCATTTACACTCGGATCATCGAAGAGGGTGTTGAACTGGAAGATGCCCGCTACTTTGATCTCCCTGTTAAGGTCGTTATCGATGAAGAGGTGGTCCCCGGGCGGATTGAAATCACCGACAAAACAGAGAAATCCCGCTTTGCTCCAGGTGAAGAGAAGAATCTTGAGTACAGAATCAGCAACCAAAACAACATCCCGTTGGATGTCGTGATTCGGCTTGACCAACCGGATGGTTGGGAAGGGGCTATTCGGGCAACTTCAAGCCAATTAGGAAGCGACTTCTTGATCTTGAATCTGCCAGCCTATTCCTCAAAAGACTTCAGCGTCACCATGATCGCACCCGATGCCATCAAAGACAGCGAACAAGTACAATTTGAATTCAAGGTCACGCCGATGGATAATGAAACGCCCTATGAAGAGGACTATCTGCAAAAGTTCTCCTTCGGTTACATGACGGAATGCAGCGGTGTCTCATGCCTGGTCAGGGAACTGGTCAATCCAGAACCTCAAACCATCGTCTTCTACATCCTTATCGGTGTCTTGGTGCTGTATGCCGCACGACGTGGTGGGCGTCAAGGCGGTGAATTTTATGACGTTGATGAAGATGTAGTTTCGAAGGAGATGGTCGGCGTTGAAGAGGATGATGACGACGACCTTCCTGCACCCGTCACCTATCAAGAAGAAGATGACGATTTGGAACTGCTTGAAGAGCTCGAAGATCTGTGATTTTTCTCTCTTACAACCTGCGGTTGTATGAACATCGTACCATTTCCCTTATGAGGCATCGGAGTCACCCAAAGCGTGAGACCCATGCTGACAGGCTCGAACATCTCTGCGGCCACACCACGCTTTTCACCCGCCGAGCGGAAAAAGGCGGCGAAGTCCATCGTTCTCACTCTGTTGATGGTGCTTTCTACACTCAGCGCCATTCAATATGTGGCGGTTGATGTTCAGGCTGCTTCCGATCAGGACGGTGACGGACTGACCTACGGTTTGGAATACCTCATGAACACCCAGCCCAATGACCCCGATTCAGACAACGATGGCCTTCCAGATGGTTGGGAGTGGAAATACGGATTGGACCCGTTGTCATCCACCGGTGCAGACGGTGCCGTGGCCGACCCAGACGGTGATGGCATGTCCAACCTGCAAGAATACCTCTACTTGCAACCCTCAAATTGGGACAATCCCAGTACCGCCTCCGTGCTCGACAATGGGGTTTGGTGGAACGGCACCATTCCCGTCAACGACTGGAACGAAGAGAACGCCATGCAGTTCAATCAACCTGCGTGCGGTGCTTCCGGCTCCGATGGAACTGGTAGCATCATTCTCTGTGATGAGGATCCCGTGGGCAACATTTGTGCCAACGGATTTGACGACGACAAAGATGGTTTCGTTGATTCCGCAGATTCCGACGGTGACGGGGATGCCGATTGTTTGTCCGATGATGACGATGGTGACGGCTACATTGACGAAGACCCAGCTGGTTGGGACACCGACGGTGACGGTATGCCTGACGGCTGGGAGGCCGCAAACGGCCTCAATGCCACCTCTCCCTCCAATGCCGACGGTCCAAACGGCGACCCTGACGGTGATGGATTGAACAACCTCATGGAATATGTGAACCCAACTTGGACGACCATGTGCGGTTCCTCTCCTTGTTTCCGTAACGGGCCTGATGGAATCGTCACCGAGACGACCTCGCCGTGTGACCCCGTTCAGGGCATTGGCCCAGGTGGGTGTGCTACCTACACCGCAGAGGTGGACGGCGTGACGTCGACCAGCCCCATTCGTGCCGATACCGACGGCGACGGCTTGAACGATTCCTATGAAGCGCTTACGCTCTTGACCGATCCAACCTCCTCCGATACGGACAACGACGGTATCAGTGACGGTGTTGAAGTCAACGGCGCCTATGGAAACCCTGCTCAAGCCAGCGACCCACGCAACAACAACACCGACGGAGATGCGTTTGATGACGGTGAAGAAGACACCAACTTCAACGGTGTGCTTGACCCTGGTGAGACCGACCCCACCCGACGAGAGGATTCGGGTGATGAAGACGGTGATGGGATTCAAAATTGGGAAGAAAACCTCTCGTGCACGCTTTGGAACGTTGCAGACACCGACTTCGGAGGTATCAGCGACGGACAAGAGCGGAACATCAGTCACAGCACTGACCCATGTGATTCTCTTGTGAATTTTGAAACAACCTTCGTCCAAGTTCTCTCTGCCAACCGTCTTGAGGTTGGAAACGGTTCAGGATTTAATCCCGGTGGAGGCGTAGGATGGTACAATGTGTCAGGGACTTGGGAATCCTTTGGCTATGCTTCGGTAACCAATAACGTCCTGCAGGGTATATCGAACGGGCCCTCGAACCCTTCGGCGACCACCATTGTCGCCAACCGAAATGGCTCCTTCTGCCACACCGACGCTGTCAATTCGGGGACGCTCGGGACCACTCAACAGTATTGCGATGACGATTACGAAGACACCGATCAAGACGGACTTGCAGACTGGCAGGAACTGCTTGGCACCTTTGGATGGTTCTCCAACCCCAGCCTTGCAGACAGCGACGGTGACGGAATGAATGACTTTGAAGAGGTCCGGGACAACACAGACCCGAACGAACCGTGCACCAATCTGCTGGATGATGACAACGATGGCATCAACAATTACTTCGAAAACACAACAGGGTGTGACCTGATTTACATTGGCATCACCAACGGCTCCACCGACATTTGGGTGACCAGTTACAACTCGTTTGACACCGATCAGGGGGGTGTTGATGACCGAACCGAATACTTCGACGGTACCAACCCCGAAAACGACCCAAGTGACGACATTCAACCCGATGACTTTGACGGCGACGGCATTCCGGACGCCATTGAGAACCAAACGGGTACGGATTGGACCAATCCAGATACGGATGGCGGTGGCATGCTTGACGGCCAAGAGTGTCCAGAGATGTTTTGGTTCGTGAATTGTGCAGGGTCTCCATTCAATCCTTGGGACCCAACCGATGATGTCATCACGAACGGTTTGGTGTTTTACGCCAACAACACCTCGGGTGTAGTCGATGAAAACCTCGACCGTCGATGGCGAGCCGTGACCAACGATTTCTACACCGGCACGACCTATGCTCACCTTGCCTCGGTTCACCCGGCAGAACAGGTGTCGCTTCCGCTGGAAAACTTCACGCATCTTGCTTCCACTTCGTTTGCCAACGACACGGTTGAATGGAACATTGAGTATGCACAACCTTTGTCTGCAAACGCACAGATACCCGCACCACCGTCGTATTCGAACATCTCGTTTTATTTCGAGGTCTCAGCGAACATCTCTCGCAGTAACGACACCCACATTCTCACCGTTGAAGAGGGCTCCATCAGCCAAGTGCTCTTCCAACAACCAGAATACTACTTCGACTGGGCCACGCTTGCTTCCACCACCGTCCCTGGGCAAGGATTCCCCTACGAATTGTTCACCGATGAGCGGTTTACCAATGCCTCCGACCCAATGTCCTATGTGTACAACGTCACCAATGCTGTTGTCAACCAAGCGGGGGCCACCGACGCCTACAGCACGGCGCTTGCGATTGAGGATTTCCTCATCAACGGGAACGCCACCACGGAATTCAAGCGAAATTACAACTCATCAGGCACCATGGCTCCAATGGATGTGACACAAAACATTCTCGAGGCGCTCAAGGAAGGTTCCTGCCGAGAGTACAACACGGTCTTCGTCACCATGGCCCGTCTTGCGGGCCTTCCTGCACGTCAAGTCACCGGCTATGTCGGTGGGACATGGACCGGCGAAGGTTACGCCGTCTATTCCACCAACGCTGCAACGTGGTCCGAAGTGCGACTGCAACAGAACAGCGCCAACGGAAACACCGACCTCGGATGGATTCCATTTGACCCCTGTCCACCCGCAGAAGAAATTGAAATTGTGAACCAAACGATCTCCGACTTCACCGTTGCAAGGGACGGCACGCAAACCGTGACGGTATCCGGCCAGCTTCGCTTTGCTGACAACGGCACCCCCATCCCCGACATCCGAATGTTCGCCTACCTCACGCCCGTTGCTGATGCCGACCAAGTCCCAGGAGCGGGTGGCACACCCGAACTTCTCCTTGACGAGAACATGACCGATGCGAACGGTAACTTCACCATCACCGGTTTCCCTGCTGCACCCGCCGCTCCGGGCATGCACAACATCGTGCTTGAACATCGCCAGTCAGGATACGTGTCAACAGACGGAGTGATCTATGACGGTTATGTCAATCTCACCGACAACGCATCGATCAACCATACGGCTCCGAATCCCATCAATGCGCCCATCGCTGGAGCTGGCGCAACCACCGTACTCGAAGGCACCCTGGTGCTTGCCAATGAACCATCAGAGGTGATCACGTCGCTTCCTACTCAAACGGTGTGGCTCACCTACACTTCGTCGGAGGACGGTCTGCAGAAGGTCAGCACGCAAACCGATACCAGCGGTGCTTGGACCTTCACTATCAACCTGAGTGAACAGGAGAACAGAGGCAATCTTTCGGCCACCCTTGGGTTCTCTGGTTGGCAGGACACATCGGTCCCTGGCTCGTCCCCTTCACCCTTCCACCTGCTCCCAACCACTCGATCGTTTATCCTGAACGTTACCGATGCTCCGAACTTGACAGCCACCATCGAGGGGCCACTCACCAACAACAGTTTGATTCTGCTCGGAGACGATGTTTGGGTGAACGGAAGTGCGTTGTCCATCAGCGCCACACCTGTTGCTCTTGCTGGAGATCTCCAGTTTGCGATTCGAGCAAACGCATCGGGCGATGAATGGGAAGAAATCTTCAACCTCAGTGTGACAGGGACCTTTTCTCTTCAGTACACGCTCCCCACAGACGTGATGGTTGCTGCCGGAGAAATTGAAACTCGCTTGCGTTTCTTCCCTTCCTCCTTGCCTGCGACCGACGACGCTAACATCACGACGCAATTCCCGTATTTCTTGCGAGGCTTCCTTGAATTCGTGGTTGAAGAAAGCGCCCAGATTCGGGGTCAAGATGCGAGCGTGACGGTGCAAATCAACGACCACCGGGGCGTAGCGGCATCACCGAATACCCTCGGGAACTATGATTTCAGCTTCAACGGATCGTGGTTCAACACGACCGTGGACCCAGAAACCGATTTGATTCAAACCGTCGTGACCTTGCCAGCGAGCTTGTTGGCTGGCGACTACACCATTGACGTGTCATTCAACGGCTCGGACTTCTACCAACCGTCGATTGGCAATGGATCCATGAGGGTCCAAGCCGACATTGATTGGAACCTCTCCATTGCCCAAGATTGGACATACATGGGGAACACGACCTACATTTACGGGGACATCTTTGACTCCGTCTATCTCACGCCTGTGGTCAACAATGAGACCCTCATCAGCGTTTCAATGGTTAGTGACCAAGGCCCCATTGACTTGGCCCAGTCTTCTTTGAACAACTCCACTGGGGCGTTTAACATCAGTTTCAACATGCCAACGTTCCTTCCATCCGATGTCTATGAGATTGCATTGGACTTCGACTTCCTTACGCTCGCCCCTGCTGGTGGTGCATACTACGCCTACGTTGACAGTGCACAGCCACCGGCCCCGCCCTCCATGATTTCGATTGATGCAGGTATCGTGACGGATGTTGTCGTGGAAGCCGAACAAGGAGCGTACATTGTCGAAATGAACGACACGGTTGATTTCACTGCGAAGATCACCGATCTCGCAGACGGCTCCAACATCAGTTCAGCCTCCGTTGACTTCATTTGGGATTACGGTAAGGCCAATGTCAGTCTCTCGACCGTGTCGTCGGATGCGGATGGAAATGCCACCTATTCCTTCACACCCTCCGGCATTGCACCAGGATTTTACGACCTCGGCATCGTCGTGCAGGACGATTTGACAGCAGCACTTACAGCGGGAAGCACTCGACGCTTTGGCAACTCGACCATCGTGAACGTCACGGTTCAAGTCACCAGCAACATCAACATTGCCAGCGTGCCAACCACCGTTACCGCAGGTGTACCGTTCAACGTGGTCGGACAGGTGCAGGATGCTGAGAACCTGTCACGTCCGCTGATTTCAGCAGTCCGCCTTGATGTCTTTTGGCTGGAGAATCCTGAAGAGTTACTATTGAGTAACTACGCCACCACCATCAATGGCAGCTTCAATATGACCGTCCCAACGGATACAGCCAACAACGGAACCACACGGGGGCCTCATACGTTGGTGATTTCGGTCGTCAACGATTCTTCGCCTTTCTACCTGACAGCCAGCGCTCAGTCGCCTATTCAGGTGATGGGTGTCTCGCGCCTTGAAAATCTGGTGCCGCTCAATGCCGTCGTCATCAACCGCGGCAACAGCGTGAACATGTCGGCCAAATTGGTGGAGGCCTCTGACATGTTTGCACCGCTTGCCAACTACGAAGTCGGTCTCCGTTTCCATGAGACCTGGCTCACGCCTCAGGATTCCGACGCTGAAGGCTTTGCGAACTTCACCTACACCATTCCCTACGACCATCCTCTCGGCTTGATCGTTGTCCAAATGGTGTTCAACGGTTCTACGGACTTGCTTTCAACCTCGGCGAACATGACGAGCATCACCGTACGCTCTCTCACGTTCCTTGTGGTGGACAACATCACAGCGAACCCTGTTGCAGGGACGTCGTTCAACGTGAGCGGTCAAATCCTTTCGGACAACGGTTCCGGTCTTGAACAACGGGACGGAACGACCCTGCCGAACGCCAACGTCTTGTTCTCCATCGATGGATTGCCGAGCGGCTTCACCGTCACCGGTGGTACCATCGGTGCGAACGGACTGTGGAATGCGACGATCAGATTGAGCGAAACATTTGCTGCTGGCTCCCATGTTTTGGAAGCCTCCTACATCCCGAATGTCAACTTCTATGTTGGCTCCGATAACAACACGTCGTTCGATTCTCGTGGATTTTCGGTGATGAACTTCATCAAGCCCACCCTCGACGGTATCGGACAGCCATCCTTGAACGACAGGACCGAACGAGGAAACGCCGTTTCCTTCTCTGTCTTGTTGCGTGATAACCAGGGCACCCCAATGGCCAATCAAAGCATTGTGGTGTCGTTGACGTCAACACTGCAATCCGCCTCGCCAGTCCAAATCACCGTCTTGACGGCCGCAAACGGAACTGCGTGGGGCAACCTCACGGTTCCTGCAGACATGAACGTCGGGCCAACCGACATGCATGCCGATTACGCAGGTATAGCCGGCACAACCGGCATCATCGGCACCAACGCCACGACGCAATTTGTTGTTCTCGGGGCCACCGAGACCACGATCTCAAACGCCCCTGAGGTGTTGGTCGCTGGAGACGAGTTGTTCGTGAGTGGTTCACTATTGGATGACCTCGGCTTTGTGCTTCAGAGCAACGGACAGAACGCCACCGCTGTGGTCCATTTGCTCATCGACGGAATACCCGTTTCGAGCATTGAAACCAACAGCACTGACGGCTCATACGCCTTTGCCTACACGCTCCCCGAGAACACCGCTGCCGGCCCTCATCAAATCGGTATTGAATTCCGCGGTGGACGCGAGTGGGTTGACCCGGTAGGGTTCGGTGACATCAACAACCCCGAATACTACCTTCCGAGCTCCGCTTCAGTTGAATTCAACGTGAGCGTACCCACCAAGATTCTCCTCATCACCGCCACAGGTAACGCTGACCGAGAAACCACGATGACCATTCAAGGGCGCCTCCTTGATGTGGTGGACAATGAACTTCCCAACCTTACCATCGAGGTCTGGCTGGGCGGTGCTTGGTTGACAAACACCACTACCGATGAAAACGGTTTGTTCACAGCGGTTCACCCCGTTCCTGCCGATGCACCGCTTGGTCCTGTCGCCCTCGAAGTCCGCTTCACGGGGACCACGGCATATTTGCCGAGTAATGCAACGGGTCTGTGGGAAATTTTCAGCCCTGTTTTGGTGACGGTGGACATGTCAAGCCCCGTTGCGGTCAACGAAACGGTGAGCATAACGGGGTCCGTGGTTGACAATCAACTGAACGGTATCGCCGGGCATGAAGTTCAACTGGTGGTCGAGGGAATCATGATCACCACTCTACTCACCGATGGCAACGGAGATTTCACTTTCGACTGGGTTGTTCCGGACATCTTTGACTTCGGAAACCGAACCCTCGTGGCAGAAGTTGCCCCTCAAGGGTACTACCGTGGAGGCGAAGGAAACGTTTCGTTCTTCCTTTCCCATCGCTCGTGGGTCACGTTGATTCTTGACGATGGCAGCGATGCAACCCGTGGCGATACATGGTTGCTCAGCGGACGGCTCTATGACTTTGACACGGTTGACCGTGATGGTTTAGAGGGAATGGAACTGCTTGTCAGCCTTGACGGTGTTGCGTTGTTTAGCACCATCACGGGCACGGATGGTGAATGGAGTGCTGTTGTGCCTGCAACGATGGACTTGGAGCGGGGCCTCCACACGCTTTCGGTTTCCTTTGCAGGCACGCAAGCCCACCTGCCAGCATCTGCAGATGCCACCGTTCGTGTCTGGGCAGACGTTCAAATCCAAATCGATGTCAACAACTCAAAATCGATTGTGACTCGCTCAGACAGTGTCATCGCTCCGATTCTTTACATCGGTTCGCTGCAAGAGGTTGGTGGCTCGGGTGAAATCTTCGAGAATCTCCTCGTCGTTGTTGGTAACGGCTCAGATTGTTTGAATGGATTTGACGGTGCACAATGCTTCTCAAGCACGACCGTGACCTGGTCCGACGGCAACTTTGCCCTCTCCTCCATTGCCCCTTACTGGTTGGATGTGGGTTCACAATACTTCCACGTGGGTGTGGCTCGCAACGAAAGCCTCTATCTCAACGCTGCGAGTGTCAGCCAATCGGTCTTCGTGCAAGTCAACGCTGACATCACGGTTGAATTGTTTGATGTGCGTGAGGGTGAACAAGAGAAGGTTGGCGGGACCATCTCGGTGATTGCCCAGGACACCAATAACGGATTGAGCGATATCCGTGCCTCGGTCTACCTCTACAACATGAGCGACAGTCAATTGACCTCAAAGACATGGGAAACCGACGGTGACGGTCGTATTGTCATCGGATTCAACGCCACACCTAACTACGGGGATACGTCGTACTGGGGCGAATTGTACATGGACATCATTATCCAAGATCCAAGCCTCTCCAAACAATCCCTGGAAGCCTTCCAACTCATCCGCAACGAGGGCTTTGCACCTGCATACAGCTACGAAGCAGAACAGGTCGAGACCCCATGGTGGTCCTATGCCATGGTGGCGTTGATCGCAGCGCTCGCAGCGGGTGGGGTCATGCTCTACCGTCGGCGAAAGGCTGCAGATGATTTGCTCAAGGACGCTGCAGAGGTCTTCGCCTACACGGCTGAATTGTTGGCGGCGGGCGACGCCATCCGTGAGGCCATCTTCACGTGCTACCAAGATTTGTGCGGACTGCTGCAGCAACGAGGCTTCCTGCGACGGGATTTCGAAACGGTTCGGGAATTCGAGTTCGCCATCCGACAGGCCCTTGAAGGTGTTTCAGAAGAAGCGCTCACGGCGCTTGACAACACGTTTGAAATGGCCCGGTACAGCCGCGAAGAGATGGGCGCTCAGCATCAAGAGGTTGCTGTCCAAGCCCTCACGAGGATGAGTGGAGAAATCGCTCAGATGCAAGCCATTCCTCAACGCTGATGCCTACCAGCGAAGGTGAAGGTGGCCTTCCACGAAGGTCGCCTGGAGCGTTTCGGCAGCCTCAAGCGGAAGAGGAAGGTCACGCACCAGCGCAGGAAGGTCGCCATCCTCAATGTTGAGTTGAACGAGTGTTTCGTTGTTCGTGACCTTTGTTTGAAGATGGACACGGTCGGGCGTGGTGCCAAGCAGGGGGATGGTCAGACCGTCAGGATCGATTCTTCCATTGATGGTGCTGAGGACCCAAGAAAGTGCACGCTCTGGATGGTTTGCTGCCAACCCAGTTTCGGGCAGCATGCCGGCGGTCACCAAGACTTCGAGATGACGTTGCTTCACCTCATCCAGATGTGATTCATCTTGTTCAAAGCGAGCTTGAAGGGTGGACGCATCAACGCTTAATCCTTCGAAATTGACTTGCAGGGCTTCATCCGTGCCCGATGCTGGGGTTTCAATATCCACAGGTGTCCAATCGTCCATAGAAAATGGAATGGATGAGCCCACATGAACCTTCGGATGCATTTTACTCTCCGTCCAACGACACGTCTCGGTGCACCTTGTTGAAAAATCGGCGGGCGAACCTGCTGGTTGATTCAGCGTCACTGGCCTCGTTCATGCGCAAATCTTCGGGAAAACACGAGGTGTAGGTGCGTTCCGTGACCCGACGGTCCAGAAGGAGGACAAGGGCTCGATCGCCCACCGCTCGAATGGGGCGGCCCATGGCCTGAAGAATGGCGTTGATGGCAGGTTGAGACACGGTGTATCGCCATGCGAGGCTTCGCCCAAAACGGTCCTCGGCATATGTTTTCAGCGCCTTGGAGAGTACGGATGGAGGTGAGTTTGGAATGCCAATGCAAGCCACAGCATCCAGCGCTCCGCTGTGATAGTCCACGCCCTCTGAGAGGCGGGCTCCAAAGACGCCCGCAAGCAGAATCTTGCCTCCTGCCTGTTTCTCCATGAGCAAAGTATCCACGATCTGGTCGAGGTCCTCTTTGGTCCATTCACGTTGTTCAGCCATGACGCGAACACCCGTGAAGTGCCCTTCAAGCACCACCTCATTGAGCATGGCGTAGGACGGTGCAAATACGGCCACGTTGCCCGGGCTTGCCTCGATGAGGGACTGGATATGTTGCCGGATTTTCATGGTGTTTTCATGGCTGCGTTCGGTGTATTTGGTGGTCACGTCATTGGCGACCAAAACCGGTCTTCGCATGGCTGCAAAGGGTGATGCATAGGCAACAGAAGTCGTTCTTGTGGGGGGCAGTCCCAAGATGTTGGCATACATGCTCGGCGGATAGAGTGTCCCAGACATCAGCATCGCACCCGCAGATTTTTCAAAAACAGGTTTGGAAACAAGTCCCGGGTCAAGCAGATGCGTTGTGATTCGCCCGTCTTTGCCCTTGGTGTCAAACACCATCGTGAGCGCCGAGGTTGTACCGAATCGAAGGATGCAATCCAAAATTTCAGCCACTTTGTGAGCATTGGGTTCCATTGGATTCCCATCATCGCCCGCTTCCATGTCAACGTCTACGCTGCTAAGGACATCCCGAAGTTGATGAATCCGGGTTGATCGGTCCACGAGGGGTCCTGTGGAGGTCGCTCCCAACTGCTGTTGGCCTGATGTGCCGTCAACTTGGTCACAGGCCCGATGGAACACATTGAGGAGGGTGTCAACTTGAACTTGCGACTCCTCGTCTTTTGGGGGGACCTTGCGCCGTAATTCATCAAACAAGGCAGTGAAGCCAGGACGGGAGGCTTTGATGACTTCAAACGCCCAATGGGCAAGTGCGTGGTTCATGGAAAGCGCTTCTCCTCCGGGTGATGCCATGGCTTGTGCAAGCACGCCGGCGTATTCCTCCAATTCCATCTGTGCATTGCGAACCATCGTCTGCGTGAGGCGTTTTTCCAGCGTCATCCTGATGCGGTCCGGAAGGTTGTGGGCCTCATCGACGATCACGATGATGTCCTCCAATCCAAGACCCATCGCTTTCAGGCTGGATTCTCTGACACGGTCATCAAAGAGGTGGTTGTAATCGCCCACAAAGACATCAGCCCCGCTCACGGCCTCTCTTGCGGCCTTCCAAGGGCATGTTTGGGCAGGAACCCCGTTTTCCGTGTGGGTGCGTGATATTCCGACCAATTCATCGACGTGAAGGGGTGAGGCAAGAATTCGCTGTTTAAGCCCCGGGGCAGCGGTGATCCAAGGTTTGCATTGGCGTGATTTTCGTGACTGGCTGCACATTAAGGAAAAGACAAGCGGGGATTCTTTTGCGAAGGGTTGAACGCACATACCTGCTTGACCGACCATGTCCACGAGGCGAACAGGCATCAGCCCCTTTCGTCGTTGATTGATTCGGCGAACGGTATCCACTACGATTCGATGTTGAGTTTGTCTTGACGTCAGAAAGAAAACGGTTTTCTTGACCGATTGCTCGCTTGCGACTTGCAAGGCTGCGGCAAGGGAGGCAGCAGTCTTTCCGATACCCGTAGGGGCGGCGGCGAGGTGGAAGTCACCCTGTTCGAGGGCTTTGAGGCTGTCTTGAATCATCTCGAGCTGACCCGGACGCGGTGTGTCGTGAGCGAGGAATTGCATGTGGGGTGCGAATTGACCTTCAACACCCTCGTTCATATCTTGCATCCGACGGCGACCCTCCTAAAGGATTCGCATAGGGTGGAAAGGTTTCACTGGAGGTCGTCAATGTGCCCAGAAATGTGGGGGGCTGAGCACGGGGACCCTCTCGTCAACTGACGGGAGTGGAATCTGGGCCTCCCTGGCCGTCTTCCAGGGAGGCGTGTGGGGGTGTTTGGTTGTTGGAACCAAGACGGCCAAGGCGTGCAAGACGGGCACGCCGACACAGCGAGGCTAAGCCATGCAAGACTGGCCGGTCTTGCTTGGCCCAAAGGGTGGCATCACCTTGGTTGAATCCGTGGTTTTGCCAATTCATCCCATCCCCTCCGTTCTCTCACCACTTATTGTTGGTATTCGCTGTGCGGTAACGTTTCTGCCCTGGACGCCTCCACGACAGAATCGAGTGTTGAAGCAACGGCTTGCATCTTTGCCGTCGCACGTTCAATGTAAAGGGTCAAACCCTCTTGAGCGGCTGTTTCAGGGGTAATTCCCTGCAATTCATACAACTTCGCAAGTTGGGCTTGGTCGTATCGTCCCAGAGGGATACGGATCGACTTCATGCCGGTCAACTTGGGTTGGTTGTGAAGAAATTCTTGGATGGCCAGGCGAACGACGTCCGACCGGTTTCTGGCTCCGTCAAGGCCCACGCGGGCATCGAGCAGCGCAAGGTCTTCCTCGGTGATTCTCAGTGAGACGGCACTGGTTGGCTGGGTCATCCTTGTTCCTCCGTAAACATAGACAGCCACGCCCGGCATATAAATGTAACCTATATGATGACAAAATGTAATACTCTGTATGACAAATGGGCGACATGGTGCGAATAACGCTATGGAGAAGTTTCAAAGACATGTTCTCAGTCCAGCGAATCATGACTCTCCAGCCCACCCGTGGCCTCTACCTCTATCTCGAGACGTTGCGTGTTGCGTTTGATGACAGCATCGTGACCGATGACGAAGCGCAGATTCTCCACATCCTCGCCCAGGCACTTGGCGTTGCACCTTCGGACACAGCTGAATGCCGTTCCGTCGTCGAAGGTGACCTCCCTTCTCCCTTTGAGGAGGGCAGCGAGTTCGAAGGCCACCAAATGGGTGATGCGACCACCTACCAATCCGCCTTGATCGCCGCCCTTGACGACGACATCATTTCAGAAGATGAGTGGGCTATGTTGGACCACCTTCGCCGTATCATCGGGTTGCAAGAAAACGAACACGCACTGATCGAAGAGGCCATTCGGGCCATGAGCGAGGTTGACGAGCAAGGTCATCGAAGGATTGAACGTTTGGAGCGATTCTTGACCGTGTGCCCCTATTGAGGTTCTGTTCACCCGTCCATTGAACGGCTTGAATGGAGGTCATACTGGGGCAACCATTAGAAAGGGTCTGCATTAGGGCGGGCCAATACACTTCAGTGTGTGAGAAGGTATGCCAATGAGCGCAAGTGATGCAATCTATGCAAAAGTCGTAGCCAGAGATCCAGACCAACCCGAGTTCCATCAAGCCGTGAAAGAAGTGCTTGAGTCACTTGAGCCGGTTTTGGAAGCGAACCCAGAATACATCTCCGTCGTGGAACGCGTGGTTGAGCCAGAGCGTTTGATCCATTTCCGTGTGCCATGGGTTGATGACAGCGGTACGGTTCAAGTCAACCGTGGTTTCCGTATCCAGTTCAACGGAGCCATCGGCCCCTACAAAGGTGGTCTGCGGTTCCACCCGAGCGTGAACGCCTCGATTCTCAAGTTCCTCGCCTTTGAGCAGATTTTCAAGAATTCATTGACAGGACTGCCAATGGGTGGTGGCAAGGGCGGTTCAGATTTTGACCCCAAAGGCAAGTCTGACGCTGAAGTCATGCGATTTTGCCAATCTTTCATGATGGAACTTTGGCGCCACATTGGCCAAGACTGCGATGTCCCCGCTGGTGACATTGGGGTCGGCGGGCGAGAAATCGGTTACATGTTCGGCATGTACAAGCGCCTTCAGAATGAATTCCAAGGCGGTGTTTTGACCGGTAAGGGTCTCTCCTACGGTGGGTCGTTGATTCGCCCTGAGGCCACTGGATACGGTTTGGTCTACTTTGCCCGTGAAATGCTCGCCACGAAGGGCAAGTCGTTTGAAGGCGCAGTGGTCTCTATCTCGGGGTCGGGGAACGTGGCACAATTCGCTTGCGAAAAGGTGCTCGACCTCGGCGGAAAGCCCGTGACCTTTTCCGATTCCTCGGGTTACATTCACGACCCCGATGGCATTGATCGCGAGAAGCTTGCATGGGTCATGGACCTCAAGAACAACCGACGAGGCCGAATCTCGGAATACGTCAAGCAGTACCCTTCAGCCACCTTCACGGCCAGTGCTCCAGAGCCTGCCGTCAACGGCTTGTGGGGCGTTGATGTTGATGTTGCCCTCCCCTGTGCTACACAAAACGAATTGAACGGCGAAGAGGCAGAAATGCTTGTTGCAAACAACGTGATTGCGGTCGGTGAAGGCGCCAACATGCCGTGCACACCGGAAGCGGTCGAAGTCTTCCAGAAGGCCGGTATTCTTTTTGCCCCCGGAAAAGCCAGCAACGCTGGTGGTGTGGCGACCTCCGGTCTCGAGATGTCACAAAACTCCCAGCGCATGCCGTGGACTCGTGAAGAAGTTGATCAGAAACTCGAGGGAATCATGGTCAACATCCACAAGAATGCGTTTGAAACCGCAAAGAAGTACGGTCGCGAAGGCGACTACGTGTTCGGAGCGAATGTGGCCGGTTTCCTCAAGGTTGCCGAGGCCATGATCGCTCAAGGCGTGGTTTGAACCTACGTCAGATCGACGGACTCTCCCCGTTTGAAGGGGTGAACAGCCTGGGCCAACGCTTCTTGATGGCGCGAAACAGCCATCGTGAAAAGACCATCGAACACCCGAGAAACACCAACGATGTCCACCATGGCAAGGCATCGCTTGTTGCGAGCAGGTAGATGGTCACTAGAAGACCCATGCCATAAACGGCTCTAAAGGCTGAGAACAGCACCAGCCCACGAACGACGGGATTTCCCCATGCCTGCTGCCAGAGCGTGGCCATGCAGAACGCTCCGTTCAACCACGGAATTCCGCAAAATATTGCTGTGTGTAACGAACAGCATCTTCATGCGGGTACCCTTGGGCTAGCAATCCGTTGTAGTAATCTCGTGCGGGATCGGGTTGTGCAACGGGTTGAGCGTATGCGGGTTGGGCGGCAACAGGTTGTTGCATCTGCGCTGTGTAGGCCGGCTGAGCGCTGAATGCGGGCGCTTCCATGGTCAGTTGCGTTACGGCCCATTCGGCCTCTGGAGATGTGCCTCCTCGTCGTCGCATCAACACAGCCCCGGCGGCCAAGAGAACGAGCACACCGATGCCTCCGCCAACAAGAACGGCTGGAGAAGCGAGCAAGGCTCCTTCGACCTCAGGCTCAAGAATCCAACGCGTGGGGTCTTCTGGATAGGCATCTGCTCCATCGGCTGCTCGCCAATCCGGTGTTGGGTCGGAGTAGTTGTCGCCATCGGTGTCTAGGCATCCAATCCGGTCTGCACTCGAGTTCCCGTAGGTGAGGGGGCAAGCATCTGCACCTTGTTCCAGCGCCCAAAACGTATCTTGGTTGGAGATGCCATCGCCGTCGCTGTCCTCGCACCCAAATCGGTCCACATACGAGGTTCCTCGAGCCGCTGGACAAGCATCTGGTCGGTCGCCTGCAGGGTTGTCGCCAAAGAAATCGTTGTCTTGGTCGGCCCATTGCGTTGGGTCTGCCATGAAAGCATCTGCACCTTGCAAAGGTGTCCATGAAACTTCGGGGTCGGAGTAACCGTCGCCGTCGCCATCGGGGCAGCCGAGGCGATCAACTGTGGATGTGCCGGCCCGGTTTGGGCACTCGTCAGCATCGGTCCCGTCTGGGTTGTCTCCAAATCCATCGCCATCGCTGTCAGCCCATTGTGTGGGGTCGTTGGGGAAGGCGTCTTGCAGGTTGTACCAGCCGTCGCCGTCTTGGTCGGGGCATCCGAGCATGCCGTTTTGCCATGAGGTGCCCTCTTGCGTCGGACAGGCGTCCTGGACAGTCACATCAGCGTTGTATTCTCCGGGCCAGGAAGGGTTCCGGTCATCCCATGTGGTGTTGGCGTAGTTGTCACCGTAACCATCTCCGTCGAAGTCGGACCACTGCGTTGGGTCTTCATGGAAGGCATCGGCGCCATATTCGGGATCCCAACCAGAGTCCGGGTCGGAATAACCGTCGTTATCCGTATCAAGGCAGCCCAATCGGTCTACGGTGGACGTGCCACTGACATCGGGACAGTCATCTGGGGTGGTGCCAGCTGAGTTGTCACCGTAACCGTCTCCATCGGCGTCAGACCATTGTGTTGGGTCCAACACAAAGTCGTCGTCCATGTCGGCCCATCCGTCTCCGTCTTGGTCTGGACATGCGTTCTTTCCTCCGAGCGTGGAGTTTCCAGCCTCAGTCGGGCAGTCATCGAAGTTATCGGACCACCCATCGCCATCGCTATCAAGGCATCCTTCCTCACCGAGGGTGGACGTACCCACAACGGTTGGACAGTCATCGCTGACATCTGCGAAACCGTCGCCGTCATCATCTTCGTCCTCGTCAGCATCTCGGCAGCCGTCACCGTCTACATCGGTAATGGAATCCGATTGCCACGTTGGGCGTGGTGGTTGATAGGAGGAGCGGGGGCAGGTATCTTGGTCATTTTCAATACCGTCGTTATCAATGTCGTTGTCTTCGACGTTGTCTTTGCAACCATCACGGTCCCAGTCCGTGGAATTGGCGGGGTCGTCAAAATTCTGAGTGGAACCCCAATTGGCTTGGCCACCGCGAGGGCAATCGTCGCCTGAGTTGTCAGTGATGCCATCGTTATCATCGTCGGAATCGCATGCATCTCCTTGAGCATCGCCATCGGTGTTTTCCTGCAGTGGGTTTGAATCATCAGGGCAGTTGTCGTTGTAATCAGGTACACCATCGTTGTCACTGTCTGCTTTCAGCGACGGGTCAAGTGACCAAACATAGGTGTCCCATCCTCCTGTACTGGTAATGGTGGTTCCACCTTTGGAGATGGTTGCTGGATTGACGTTGGCGAACGCCCCAGCAGTGGCGATGATGTCGGATGCATTCAGCGCGAGGTCAACGTTGGCTTCGTAGTCGCCGCTGTTGGTGACGTCTATCCACGACCAACTTCCAGAAGATGTTAATCCGCCGAGAACTCCGTCGAGGTTGCCCTTTGGTGTTGCTGCCTTGGTCCCGCCAGTAAACGTGTTCTGTATGTAGGTAGAAAACACCACTTCCGACTTTGAGGTGATGGCCATTCCGGTGATCAAATCGTTTCCGTTGGTTCCACCGATTGTGGCCCAGGATGTCCCTGCTTGACCGGTATCCTTGATGAAAAACACATCCGAACCTCCTTTGTTTGCCGTGATGGACCATCCATTTTTGGCGAGGGTTCCACTGAACGTGCCGCCAAGATAGAGGTGGCCGTTGCTGTCTGTGGCCAACTTTGAGATCGTGACCGCTTCGTTCGGGACACCGTATCCCGTGATGCTAAGGAACGAACCAGTTCCCGACAGTTTGAGGATGAAGGAATCTTGTGTTCCGACGGTCGTGTAGGCGTTTGTCCCAAAAAGCACATTGTTCTGCGTGATACCAGCAACAACAATGTTGCCTGCCATATCGATGGTGATGTCTGAAACCCGTTGAGCTCCGATGCCACCACCGCTCACGACCCACTTCAGTGCTCCGTTGGCCCCGTCCAGTTTGGCGATGAAAATTTCTTCGTTGGAGACATTGATCGATGTTCCACCGAAATCAGTTTCTCCAGAAAAGTACCCTGCAACGATGATATCGCCCGTTGCGTCAACCACCGAGGCCTGCGGTATGCTCAGGTCGGTGCTTGCATTGGGCAGGGTCCTGAATGCGGTCGCCCACATCCAGTTACCCATCGGGCCGGCTTGGGCTATGAATCCGTCAAGAACCGAGGTTGACAGCGAGGTGGGTCCGAAATCACCCGGGCCGTACATGTAACCAACGGCGATGGGGTCGCCCATTGAACTCGTGACATCGGTCAAGAAAGAGACGCCGCCTTGAGAGTGGTCTGCATTGGCGAGGTAATTCCACGTACCTGTTTCACTGACAGAAGCGATGAAGAATTCATTTCCGTTGCTAAAGGGGGAGGTTGGTGCTAGGGTGTGTGGTCCAAAGGTGATGGTTCGGTTGAAGTCACCGCCGACAACATATCCGCCGCTCATCACAGCGATGGCCCCTGGAAATTCATCTCCGTTCGCAGCGCCTCCAGAAGCGAGGAAAATTTCGGGTGATGTGGAGCGTGCTGATGTCGCTTGAACATCGTGAGCGTCGAGCGGGACCAAAGAGGCGTGTTGGAACGTCGTACCCACAGTACTCAGCGCGAGGAGGGCGCTGAGGAGGACAACGGTGGCAATTGAACGGTTTCGCATACCCAAACGCTGTCGCCCAAAGGACATCAAGGCTTTGTCGGGCAGCCCATGTTTTGCTCACTCAACATTGCTGTCAAGGGCCATAAGGTCGCTATCACCAGCGTCAATAACGGTGATGGTGGACACCGAGAAGGGTTTACCACAGGCAATGCCGAGTTCACGGTTCACCATGCGGGCACGGTGCATTGTGACTTCGGGATGCGATGCTCGCAAGGCGGTGCAGTAGTCTTCTGGGCAGTTGGCTGCCAGAATCACCATCTTTGCGTTCCCGTTTGCACAGGCGTCTTTGGCTTGTCGTTGTCCAAACAACAGGTTTCCTGTTGCGATTGCGTTCTTCAATTGTCGGCTTAGATCCATTTTTCTTCCTCCATTCTCCACATGTGTTTCTCATGGTTGGAACTTTACTCCTCAGGGATGTAGTACAGGGCTACACTGCCGGTTCCCAATGAAATAGGTTGACCGACGATGATGTTCTCTGCAACACCTGTGAGGTAATCTTTCTCGCCGATAATACCGGCCTTAAGCAAGTGGTTCACCGTCACTTCGAACGCCGCACGAGCGAGAATACTGTGCTTGGTACCTGATACACCGTGACGGCCGATGGCTCGGACTTCACCTTCGGAAGTCATAACGTCAGCGACCATCAACAGGTGGCGAACGTCGACCTCAAGGCGAGCCCCATCCAACGTCAGTTGCAATTCGTTGACGATGGCTTGGCGGGCAGCTTCAATACCGAGGTAGTCGTAAATCTCGATGATGTTGTTGGTGTAGGTTCGGGAACGGTCGATGTTCTCTAGTTCACTCACCCGCTGAAGGTTACTTCCAATGGTCGAGAGGTAGTACTCGCCCGTCTTGTCGTCCAACTGGGGGTTGGCTCGCTCAATGTTGGGGATACCTTTCAACCGCATGTCACGGATTTTCTCTTCCAATTGGAGCAACATCGTGTACGAGGGAGGGTTTTCAGCGAGTTCAGCAAGGTCGTCTTCAGATTCAACACCGGGAATCAGCGTCAGCGTGGAGGGGTTCTTTTCCTTGTCAGCCTGGACCAAGAGGCGTGTGGCGCGTTCGAGTTTGTCCTTCACTTCCGCAGCGCTCATCTTCTTTTGCTTGAGGTTGCCCTTGTTGAGATGCAACACCAAACGTCGTTGAGCGACGTCGGTCTCAAGGTTGGCGATGTTCACGGTCGTGGTCACTTCGATGGCAGCGGCCAAGTTCTTGGCAGCGTTTCCATCCTGCTTCTGGTCTTCCTTGAGGCGAATGGTCATCGTTGGGGTTTGCGGAACCTTTCGGGCATCCACGATCTCAATGATACGTGGAAGACCTTGAGTCACGTTCACCGTGGCCACACCAGCGTAGTGGAACGTACGCATGGTCATCTGTGTACCTGGCTCGCCAATGGATTGAGCAGTGATGATTCCTGCAGCTTCGTAGGGGTCAATGCTTGCTCGGTCGAGAGCGTCGATGGCCTCAGCGATGATTTTCTTTGCTTGAGGCTTGGTCAACTTCTTCTTTCCACGAGCGTGACAGGCTTCCGTGAGTTCAGCAAGAATCCGGTTGGTGAAGCGGTTTGAACCTGCATCATCCACAGCCGCTTGCAAACTCTTGTACACAACGTCTTCCGACAATTCGTTCTCCAACGACTTCATCTTGCGGTCGATGTCGTAGGGCTCCATGTCTGCAACGGTCTTGGTACGGGTTCGTCGCTTGGAGAGACGGACCTTGGTAATGGGGCCCGACGTATCGCCTTCACCGTCTCGTCCCTTCTGGGTCGCAGCGATGATGGTGGCGTGAATGGTGGCCGCCGTTTCGGAATCGGTCTCGCAAATTTGCGCGATATCGTTGGCAGCCATCACCTTGACATCGTCCCATTTTCGGTCATCTGCCAGTGCGTGGGCAAAGGTCTCTTCAATGCCCAAATCCATGAGCTTCTTCTTGGTTGCACTCTTGACCACCATCAGGCCTCACCTCCTGTGTCTGCATCGTCGCCTTCAAATTCCCAGCCTCCGAAGTCTTCTTCTTCAGCGTCGCGTTCAAAGGATTCACGATCGATTTCCAAGCCACCCTCGGTACCGAGGGCTGCATCGACAATCACATCGATGTTGAACGGAGAACCGTGCACACCGCGAGAGGGGTCAATGCCGTCTTCACCGTAACTGAACTGGATGATGCGGTTAGCGGTGTTTCGGACAGACAACATCTCGTCGTCGTAGACTTTCAAGTCGTCCATGGCGTTGATGAGTCGTCGTTGCATGTATCCTGACTTTGCAGTACGGACAGCGGTGTCAACCAACGACTCACGGCCGGAAACGGAGAGCATAAAGAACTCCGTTGGCTCAAGACCTCGCTTGAACGAAGAAGCGATGAAACCACGTTCGTCAGCACCACGACCGCCACGCTTGAAGTGGGGTAGAACACGGTCGTCGTAGCCGCGCTCAAGACGCTTACCACGGACCTTTGCTTGTCCGATGGAAGCCGCCATCATGGTCAGGTTGTCCATGGAACCACGCGCACCGGAAATGGCCATGTTAACCGCAGCGTTGGTCGAACCGGATTTGTTGAGTTCATCCTTAGCGATGTCACCAGCCGCTTGCTTACCCAAGTCGAGCATCTGCATGATGTTCTCCTCGAGCGTTTCACGGGGGGTTCGTCCAGGTCGTGCCTCGTATCCTTTCCCGCTCTTGCCGAATTTCTCAAGTTCTTCGTTGACACCTTCTTGTGCGCTTGCGTTGGCATCGTTGATGGCGTTCACAGCCTCTTCGGAGAGGTCTTCGTCATCAATACCGGTCGTGAAACCAAGCGAGGTACAGGCGGCGATGGAAAGACGTGTGAATTCATCTAGGAACCGTGCACCTTGTTCAGGTCCGTTGGTTTGGACAATGGCGTCAAGCAATCGGCCGTCTTCAGCACCGATGGCCCGCTTGTCAAGCGTACCGTCAACATGTCCGTCTTTGACCATCACCATGTCGTTGGAGCGGCTTCGGAAGCGAAGGTGGATGTTGTCGGGGATGATGAGCGAGATGAGGTCTTGTCCTCGGAAGGCAGCGTTTCCGTTAGCATCCTTCACCACTTCAGGCAGTTGGCCGGTGTAGCCGATGTTGCCGAGCATTTCCAAGCCGTGTGCTTGGCGAATCATGGTTCCCGGTCGTGACAGGAGGTAGGCACCCGAGATGTGGTCGTGGATGCCACCAATCACAGCACCGCCGTAGCGAGGCGTGAGGATGTGCTCTTGGACACGCATCAAAATCTTGGCTTCAGCACGGGCTTCTTCGGATTGAATCACGTGGAGGTTCATCTCGTCACCGTCAAAGTCAGCGTTGTATGGCGTACACACGGCGAGGTTGAAACGGAAGGTGTGACCTTCCATAACACGCACTTCGTGAACCATCATCGACATTCGGTGAAGCGAAGGTTGTCGGTTGAAGATGGCAACGTCACCATCGATCAGGTGGCGCTCAACTTGCAAACCAGGCTTGGGGTTGCCGTAGCGGTCAACCGTGGAGAGTCGGTCTTCCACACCGGTTCGTTCCTCGCCCCATTCATCGAACGGACTACCACAGTGAGGGCAGGCCACTTCGAGGTGTTCTGGGAAGGGTTCTGGCTTTGGATTGTCGGCCTGTGCCAACTCGTGCATCCATCGGTAATGGAGGATTGCACGAGGGTCGTCGGCGGGCAGCTTCTTTCCTTTCTCGTCAATGCCCTGGAGGTTGTTGAGGGTGGCTTCGTCGTTCACAACGTAGGTCACTTCCTCTTGCTGGTCCATGCCGCTGAGCGAGATTTGCTTTTGAATGACCAAACCGGGTAGGAAGTTCGGTGCAGGCAGGACCGAATGCAGGTCGTGGCGGGTGGTGGTTTCTTCGTTGCACTCAGGGTTGTGGCAGCGGAATCCAGCGTTGATCAAACGGCTGCGCTGGTTGATTTTGACACGTCGACCGTCGGCACGCACGATGTAGTTGACGCCGGGGTGAACGTCAGGTCCGCGCAGAATCATTTGGCGCATTTGCTCACGGTTGCGTGTGGTCACGCGAATTGGCACCGTCAGCTCTTTGGCAATCTTGACCGGCACGCCGACCTCGTTCACGCTCAAGTAGGGATCTGGAGAAATCACGGAACGTGCACAGAAGTTGACACGCTTACCGGACAGGTTGCTTCGGAAACGACCTTCTTTGCCCTTGAGGCGCTGAGTCAGCGTCTTGAGGGTGCGGCCGGAGCGGTGGCGGGCGGGTGGAATACCCGAGGTTTGGTTGTCAAAGTAGGTCGTAATGTGGTATTGCAGAAGTTCCCAAAGGTCCTCAACAATCAGTTGAGGTGCACCGGAGTCACGATTTTCACGGAGTCGCTGGTTGATACGGAGAACATCGACGAGTTTGTGCGTCAAGTCGTCCTCAGAT
>Ga0181568_10000352_pt1 | contig 39965 bp, 25 predicted proteins | sample 101ome_20_FD_133758 | JGI IMG/M metagenome (GOLD analysis project Ga0181568, IMG submission 133758) | Coastal salt marsh microbial communities from the Groves Creek Marsh, Skidaway Island, Georgia - 101404AT metaG (megahit assembly) | ecosystem: Environmental > Aquatic > Marine > Intertidal...
GCAAGAACCTTCTGATGTGCTCACTGCATCGCTGTACGAAATGCTGATTGAGGCACTGCAAACATCAGCTGCATCCATAACATCTCCAGTCAAAGACAGATCGCTCAAGTCCGTCGTGCACTCTACTGAAACATCAGCAGGCGCCGTGAAGGTTGGATCGATCGTATCGTTGTAAGAGATGTTTTGAGAGACTGAACTTGAGTTTCCGCAAGCATCTGTAGCTGTATAAGTACGTGTGAAGTTAGACTCACCTGAACAGCTCGTTCCAGTGACAACGTCGACAAACGTCACTGTCACTGCAGAGCAGTTGTCAGTTGCTGTCGGAGCAGCTGGCATCTCATCACCACATTGCAAGACCACGTCCGCATCAATTGCACTCAATACAGGTGCTTCGTCGTCTGTAACTGTGATCGTCTGCGTAGCAGTTGAGCTGTTGCCGCAACCGTCGGTGAATGTGTATTCACGTGTTACCTCGAAGCATCCAGACGCTTCCGCTTCCACAGTGAACACAATCGTGTAATCCGTGTATGCGTCGGGTCCAGCCTCTTCGAGACCTTCCTTGAACATCACCGTGTACGTTCCTTCAGTCACGTCACCTTCGAATCCAGCGATGTACAATCCCATGAATTCGAATGGAGCTGCGATGTCATCCATGATTTCATCACCAGGCTCGTTTCCAGGCATCACACCCACGAGTGCTCCACCAAACAGTGCCGCTGTTGCTGCTGGGAAGTCATCGAATGAATTCAGAGGAGGCAACTGTGAGCCCTCTCCGATTCCGATGAATCCTCCACCTCCTTCTGTTGGGAATCCGTTGTGTGTGAATTCAGCCAATTGAATGGAAGTGATGACATGTCCAGCTGGAACGTCGAAAGTGAAGTATTCTGGATCGGCATTGGCACTCTGGAAGTTGGCCATTGAACCAGAAACTGTTGTTGTTCCCAGAGGCAGTGTACCCAATGATGTTGGGTTCAATGCATCACTTGACAAATCTCCAGACTCATCTTCCTCGTAAGTGATGGCTGAAGTTTCAGCTCCACCAACTTCCGTCCAAGTCACGGTCACATCTGAACAGTTGTCACTGGCAGCGTAAGAACCGTATTCAGCACTTGCGTCGTAATCGTTGCAAGAAACTGTTGCGTCCTCTACAGATCCCATTGGCGCTTCATCGTCAACGAATGTGATGACCTGCGTAGCTGTAGAGCTGTTACCACAAGCATCCATGGCTGTGAACGTACGGATGATTTCATTCAATCCCGTGCACGTCATGTCTCCTTCCGCGTCGCTGTAGGTTACAGTTACCTCAGAACATGCATCAGCAGCGGTGGCGTTATCCGTTGGAATGGCATCACCACAAGCCAATGTCACTCCGTCTGGTACGCTTGTGAAGTATGGCGCGTTATCATCAACCAACGTGATGGTCTGAACCTGGGTGTTCACATTGCCACAGTCATCCGTCGCAGTCCACGTACGAGTGATTGTGTTATTCGCGAAGCAACCGTTGGTCGAATATGCGTCGGTGTATGAAACCAGGGCCGTGCCGCTGCAATCCGTTGCATCGGTAACGTCTCCCGTTGCTTCCAAGTCCTCAGCATCATCCGTGCAAGAAATGCTCACATCGGCAGGAACGGTGAACTCTGGAGCCAATTCGTCGACTACATTGATTATCTGAACGACCGTTACAGAATTGCCCGTGTTATCCACCGCAGTCCATGTACGCTCAATCGTCCAAGAACCATCGCAATCACCTGTGAAGACCACGTCTGTGTGCGTTATATCCAAGTTCTCGTCGCAGTTGTCAGAGAATTCAGGCTGACGTACATCCGATTCTGCAAGCTCACAAGAAGTCGTGTACTCAGCTTCGTATGCACCCACAGTAGGTTCGAACGTGTCGTACAAGCAAGTAGCTTCACAAGACTCGCCGTCTGCTGCATAGTAGCAAGAGCCATCGTCTGTATAGTTGTCATCGTCGTAGTTACACGCCAATGGATCCGTACATCCGCAGCTAGAGCTACCGAAGGCAAGGTTCACATAAATCGTGTTTCCAGCTGATAATCCCTCTGGGAAAATCTGCACATACAATTGACCGTAGATGGTTCCAGGTGTCGTCAATTGAGCAACCATGACCCGGTTGTCGTCACCCGCTACACCGTATTGACCCATCACATCGGCATTCATGTACCAACCACTACCGACTACGTCATCAATCTCGATGTTACCGCCGCTTTCAAATGAAGTGACCCATGCTGGATCATTGCCATCAGACGTCGGCGGGAAGGCCATCGCATCTGCTGGTGTTTCAGCACCCAATGTCACGTACGAGTCGTACTGAAGCGTTGGATAGAAAGCGAACAATTCAGTTGGTGAAGGCAAAGCCGAACCAGCAACGTTCTGGTACATTTCGCTTGATGATCCCAAGACAATTGGGTTCAAGCTGTTACCGAGGATGGCATTCACCACGTCAGTAGCTGAAGGCGTTGTCACGAACACTTGGTAAGTCGTAGCCCCTTCGATACCTGAAGCTGCTTCTTCGATTTCGATGCTATAGCCCTCGACCGAAGACGAGATGCTTGGGCAGCTGCAGAAGTCACAGAAGTCGTATGATGGGTACTCAATTCCTTCTTCGTAGTTGCACGCGGCAGGATCACCACACCCTTGTAGGATGTCGCAAATCAAATCGCCGTTGGAATCAATGCATTCTCCGTCACAAGTGAATCCTTCTTCAGGGTACTCACAAGATCCGTCGTTGAAGTTCGGCTCAGGAATAACATTCGGGTTGTAGTTACAAGCCGCTTCGTCATTACAACCGATGCAGAATGGAGAAACGGAACACATAGATTCATCATGCTCTGTAGCATTTGGATCGTAGTTGCAATTCCCCTCAGTCGTACAACCGAGAATTTCCAACTCATCACATACACCATCTCCATCCGTGTCGCTGTTGCACTCACCGTCGCAGTTGTATCCCAATTCAGGGTATCCACAAGAACCGTCGTCATACACAGCATCCTCGTCGAAGTTACACGCCGTTGCATCTGTACATCCGCACTCATTTCCACCGAAGCCGAGCGTCAAGTACGTGTCTTGGCTCTGATCACCATTCGGGAAAACTTGAACATACAGTTGACCTGTTACTTCACCCGTTGTCGTCAATTGAGCTACCAATACACGCTGATCATCCCCTGCAAATCCGTTGCTGGCGGTAATCAATGCGAACCATGAACCACCGAAGAAGCTATCGATGTTCAAGTTGTTTCCAGCATTGAAATCTGCCTGCCACGTGTCGCCAGGAGCTTCAACAAACGTGATTCCACTTTGATCTCCAACAGGCGATGATTCAATACCGATGGTCAACCAGCTGTCGTAAGCTAATGATGGCACAACCGTGTAGAACAACGCATTGATGTTATCAGGGCTAATTGATCCGAATGGATCTTGATAGAACGACGTCGTCGTATTCAAGTAAGCCGGAACATTTGAATCACCCGATACAGAACTCACAAAATCGTCTGAACTTGGAGTGGTTACGTATACGCGGTACGTATTCATACCTGCTGCCAAACCTGGCAAAGAACCGTCATGGTTTGTAACCAATTCAAGCTCCAATCCAAATCCAGCCTCGCCACCTGAACCACATGAGCAGTAGTCACAGCTGCCATCATCATAAGAAGCTCCTTCGTTGTAATTACAAGCGGTATCGTCCATGCAACCCAACACTTCATTTACTGTGATGATTTGGTCGGCAGAAACGCTGTTACCACAAGCATCTGTCGCAGTCCACGTTCGTGTAATGACTGTCACCTCGATATCGCTGTTATCCTGGCTATCGCTGTAACTAATCGTCACATCATTGCAATCATCAGAAGCTGTTGGCTCATCCGTGACCATGTCATCACCATAAGTGTAAGTCACATCCGCAGGGAAAGAGGTGAAGACAGGATCTTCGTTGTCCACGATCATAATGGTCTGCGTGTGCTCGGAAGTGTTTCCACAACCGTCTGTTGCAGTCCAAGTGCGGAAGATTGTGTAAGAAGTTCCACAAGAACCATCTTGGATCACATCAACCGGATCAGAGATACTGACTGACTCACAATCAACCGCCTCGACAGAGCCCATTGGAATCTCATCGTCACAGCTCAATTCAACATTTGCAGGAGTTGAAGTGAATTCTGGACCCTCTGTATCTACGATGGTGATGTATTGGACAGCGGTATCGCTGTTATCACAACCGTCTGTTACGGTCCAGGTACGAATGATACCCGCTTCAGCCAAACATGTTGAAGCACTCTCCACAGCAAAACTTGCAGCATCATCTTCTGAATAAGTAGCCGTTCCATCCCATGTCACGGTGATGCTGTTACCAGCAGTTTCCGTAGTCAAGACCGCACCCGATGCAATGCCATTGCTGACTACCGTTACTTCAGCCAAGTCATTTATAGACATGTTTGAGATGGTAACGATTGCATAATCATACTCATAAGGGAATCCGTTCGTTCCATCCACGTACATCTGAATCGATGAACCATCGACGTCTACAGCAATAGCACCCCGGTGAGATGAAGGGTTTTCAGTCAAATCATCATATGTGATTTCAGCCCCTGCTCCGATGGTTACGCCCGTAGCCTCGAGGATAAGGGATTGTCCGAAAAGGCCACCGATGTCTTTACCCATTTCAACGTGGAAATCGGCAGTCACACCAGTCAAATCAAAGCCAGGTGTAAATGGCGCATCAACATACGTGAAGGTCAAGTCATCCGCACAGTTATCGTAAGATGCTGTTGGGTATTCAGCAACACCAGCTCCAGGTGTCAAGTCATCGGCACATTCTGCCGTGATATCCGCCTGTGCTACCGCTACTGGTGCCTCATCATCAATCAAATTCACCAATTGTGTCGCCGTTGCTTGATTGCCCCATGCGTCAGTGGCTGTGAATGTTCGTGTTAAGAGGTAACCACAGTCGGCATCTTCAACTGATTCTTCAACTGTCACGTCAACTTCAGGAATACATCCTTCGTCTATGGCCACTGCCATGTCGGTTGGCCAAGCATCCGCACAGCTTTGTGTTACATCTGCAGGAACAGAAGTGAAAATTGGGGCGGTGGAATCATCACTCGCGTAGCCGAATGGCAAGTGAACTTGAATTGGGTTCTGTTGGTCCCCTTCAGGGAACATCTGAACGAACAATTCTCCGCTCAAGATACCATTTGTCGTGAACTGACCGACCAAAATTCGGTTGTCGTCACCCGACAAACCGTTGGTGTAAGTACCTGCTGTTTCATCCCAAACAACGAACCAACCGTCTCCAAATGGACCTTCCATTTCAATGTCACCTCCCGCGTTGAACTGAGCTTCCCAGTCCGTCGTTGCAGGCACCACCTGAACGGCAGATTCTGTCGCAGAAATCACACTGCTTTCTACTCCGATGGTGACCCAGCTGTCATAAACGAGATCTGGGAAGAATGTGTAGAATCCAGGATTGATGGAGTTTGGTGTCACACCAGCAATCATAGGCGACTGATAGAACGCCTGTGTGCTTCGGATGTAAGTTGGGTTGATCACATCACCCGTAACCGCTGACAATACGTCGGTCGAGTTTGGTGTTTCAACATACATGCGCTGGATAGATCCTTCATCAGAATCACCAACGGATTCAATGATAATGTTGTATCCTTCAACGGAAGCAGCGGCAGCACAGCAGTAGTCACATGAGCCGTCCTCTTCAGTTGCTGCTGCGTCATAGTTGCAGGCATCCATGTCCGTGCAACCGTCGACTTCAGCTTCGTCGCAAACACCATCGAGGTCTGAATCATTAAAGCATACTCCTGAACAATCTTGGAACGGTTCGGGATATACACACAATGCATTATCCGTATCTACCGTAGGATCATCGTTGTAGTTACATGCTGTCGCATCTGTACAAGCTTCAACTTCGTCTTCATCACAAACACCGTCAACGTCAACGTCGTTCAAGCAATTTCCGTCACAATCCAACCCTTCTTCAGGGAAAACACAGGCAACCAAATCGGTGGGTGCCTCTACATAGTTACATGCATCGGGGTTCAAGCAACCCGCAACTTCGTTTTCATCGCAAACGTAATCGCCATCCGCATCGTTCAAGCAGTTTCCTTCACAATCAATGTTCTCTCCCCAGTATGCTGGACCGTCCTGACAAGAACCGTCGTCCCACATCGCTGTTGGATCGTAGTTACATGCTGTTTCATCCGTACAAGCGCACAAAGGTGACGTGAACGAGATGTAAATTTCTTCACTGGCCAATTGCTCTCCCTCAGGGAATACTTGTACGTATAAGTCACCGCTCAAGTAACCGTCCGTGGTGAACTGTCCGATCAACACGCGGTTATCATCACCAGCGATACCACTTACAGAACCTGGAGAAAGGAACCAACCGCCACCAGAACTGGTGCTGATTGAAATGTCCTCACCTGCCTCGAAATCGGCTTGCCAAGTCTCGCCTGGAGTTTCAACCGTCTGAACGCTCGTTTCACCGGCACCGGCATCTGCCATTTCGGTATTTCCAATGGTAACGTAAGAATCGTAAGCACCATCAGCAAATTCTGGAATGATTGCTAAACCTGACTGCCAAGCGTTTGGCGTAACTCCACCACCAGGTCCGAGGTATTGATAAAAATCGGTTGATGTGGCAAGATTTAATGGAAATACTGCATAACCAGTAACCGCGGACACTGCGTCAGTTGGATTCGCCGTGGTTACATATAAACGATATGTTCGGAGACCTGTGATTCCTCCGACTGCATGAAGCTCAACCTCAACGCCATAATCTGCGTTTGTTGAGGTCACAGCATCACAGCAGTAGTCACAGGTTCCATCATCCGTGTTCGCTCCTGAGTCGTAGTTACACGCTTCAGAGTCGGTACAACCTGGGTACAGACAAGAACCATCTTCCAATGTAGCAGTAGGCGCATAGTTTGAAGCGGCTGCATCCGTGCACCCGCAAACTTCACTGCTGAACGAGAATTGATGGCTAGCCGCCTCAGACGCTCCGTCTAATACATATTCGACATAGAGGGTTCCGTTCAGTTCGCCGTCTGTGGTCACCTGTGCCAACATGACACGCTGATCATCTCCAGCATAACCGTTTACGGCTGTTGCAGGAACCGACCAACCGCTGCCTGCAGGTGAATTTGACGCGTCAATGCTCAAATTATTACCAGCAAGGAAGCTTGGTCCCCAAGAGTCTGAACCGGATAATGCAATTGACGATTCCCCACCTTCAGCTTCGGAGTCCAATCCGATCGTTACGTAACTATCGTATTCCAATGCTGGAAAGAACGAGAACAAGCCAGGGTTAATGTCGTTCACTGTCAAGCCACCAAACTCGTTCATGTAGAACGAAGTGCTGGTTGTCAATTGAACTTCACCGGCTGCGCCGTCCGTGTAAACAGCCGAAACAAAATCCATGCTGGATCCGGTTTCGAGGTAAATACGGTAAGTTGTAGATCCTGCTAAAGCAGCAACTGCCGGGGACGACTCTGTGCCATCGAACGTGGCGAATGCCTCTACTTCCAATTGGAAGCCGGCAGGTGCGTTTGCACCAGAGTCAGAACCAAAACAAGCTGTTTGAGCAACTAAAGGGCTGGAAATACTTGTGAATCCTACAAGCAATCCGAGCAAGATGGAAAATTTCGTCTGCATCATTCCTAGGTTAAGCAACCGAAAATTACGAAATATCGTGCTTAGAAACAAACACATCGATTAGAAAAATATTTCAATCGAGTAAATTCAGCGATTCAACGAACGCATAATTCCTCGTATAATCAGGGATTCAGATGTTAAATTTGCACTAAAAAAAACATGTTCGATAACCTTCAAGAACGCTTTGAAAGGGCCTTTCAAGTCCTAAAAGGGCACGGTCAGATAACCGAAGTGAACGTCGGAGAGACGCTGAAAGAGGTGCGAAAAGCGTTATTGGACGCCGACGTAGATTATAAAACAGCCAAGGATTTTACGCAACGCGTCAAGGAGAAGGCCCTCGGCCAAGAAGTCCTCACCTCCATCAAGCCTGGGCAACTGCTCATCAAGATTACCCACCAAGAGCTCACAGAGCTTATGGGCTCCGCTGCTGCACCTTTCACCCCTTCTGGCAATCCCTTTACCGTGCTGATGGCCGGTCTCCAAGGAGCTGGTAAAACCACGCATTCCGGGAAAATTGCTCAACTTTTGCGCGATAAACACGGGAAAAAGCCATTGCTGGTTGCTTGTGACGTACACCGACCAGCCGCGGTAGACCAATTGCAAGTGCTTGGTGAAAGCATCGGCATTGAAGTTTATGCTGAGCCCGAAAATAAAAACGCTGTCGAGATAGCAACAAACGCGCTTCAACACGCCAAATCCAATGGTTTCAGCGCGCTCATTGTGGATACCGCAGGACGATTGGCCATTGATGAGGCCATGATGAAAGAAATCTCGGAGGTCCGCAATGCAATCAAACCCCACGAGATTCTATTCACAGTAGATGCCATGACCGGACAGGATGCAGTGCGCACCGCGAAGGCATTCAATGATGCATTGGACTTCACGGGAGTGGTCTTGACAAAACTCGACGGCGACACCAGAGGCGGAGCGGCTCTAGCCATTTATTCCGTTGTCGGAAAGCCGATCAAATTTGTGGGGATAGGCGAAAAGATGGATGCACTTGATACCTTCCACCCCAATCGGATGGCGGATCGCATTCTCGGAATGGGTGATGTGGTCTCATTGGTGGAAAAGGCGCAACAGGTCATCAGTGAAAAAGAAGCCGCTCAACTCGAGGCCAAGATTCGTAAAAACAAATTCGACCTCGAAGACTTCTTGAATCAAATCCAACAGCTTAAGAAAATGGGCAATATCAAGGATTTGATGAGCATGATACCGGGCATGTCGAAAGCACTCAAGGGCATTGAGTTGGATGACAATTCATTCAAACAGGTCGAATCCATCATCCAATCCATGACCCCTGAAGAGCGATCAAAACCTGATATCATCGACGCACGTCGTAAAGAGCGAATCGCGAAAGGGTCAGGGACGGATGTAACTCAAGTGAATCGTTTGCTCAAGCAATTTCAAGACATGAAGAAAATGATGCACATGATGACCAAAGGTAAGGGAGGGAAACGAAGCCGAATGGCTGGATTGTCTGCTCTCGGACGTTAACCCATTTACAGCGATACGATGCAAATCATAGACGGAAAGGCGACGTCGCTCGTCATTCAACAAGAAATCAAGGAGGTGGTAGAGCAACGAATTGCTGAAGGCCAAAAGCGGCCACACCTCGCTGCCATCATCGTGGGAGACAACCCGGCCAGCAGGGCGTATGTCGGACACAAAATCAAAGCATGTGAACGAGTTGGCTTTCAAAGCACCCTCGTCGAATGTTCTGAAAACATCCAAGAATCCGAATTGCTTTCAGAAGTCGAGGCCTTGAACCATGACGATGCCATTGATGGTTTCATCGTTCAATTGCCCCTGCCCGACCACATCGATGAACAAAAGGTTTTAGAAGCCGTTTCTCCAATCAAAGATGTGGATGGATTTCACCCTATCAACGCAGGTAAGCTAAGCCTTGGACTTCCTGGGTTTCAGCCCGCCACGCCTGCTGGGATCATCGAACTTTTGAAGCGCTATGGCATCGAGACGAGTGGAAAGCATGCGGTCGTGCTTGGGCGTTCTGCCATCGTCGGAACACCGATGACTTTGTTGCTCAGCCGAAATGCTCAGCCTGGAAACTGCACGGTCACCATGTGCCATTCCAGAACACAAAACCTTGCGGAAATCACCCGCAGTGCCGACATCTTGGTGGCTGCCATTGGCCGTGCTCATTTTGTCACAAAAGACATGGTAAAGCCCGGCGCCATCGTCATCGACGTGGGGATCAACCGCATTCCGGATGCAACCAAAAAAAGTGGTGCGCGGCTCACGGGCGACGTAGATTTCGATGAGGTTTCTGAGGTCGCAGGTCACATCACTCCCGTTCCAGGCGGTGTTGGCCCCATGACCATTGCCATGCTGCTGCGTAACACGCTCGATGCATCCGCTTCATCATGAACCTATCAGAGGCTGATGTAAACCGCATGCGTGAAGCCATGGAGTTGGCTTCTCTGGGTAGTCATTCAGTCGCGCCGAACCCTCTCGTTGGGTGCATCATTCAAGCCGAAAATGGGCGCATCATCGGAAAAGGATGGCACGCCAAATTTGGTGAAGCCCATGCTGAAGCCAACGCATTCCAGAGCGTTGCGGAATCGGACCGCCATCTCCTACCCAAAAGCACCTGGTACGTCACCCTTGAGCCTTGCAATCACTTTGGGAAAACTCCCCCTTGCGCCGAACTCATTCAATCCGTGCAGCCCCAGCGTGTGGTTGTTGGCTTGTGGGATCCAAATACCCTCGTCAAAGGTGCCGGCGCAGAACGCTTGAAACGTGCTGGGATTCAAATCGATGGCCCCTGCTTGACGCACGAACTTCAATGGCAGAACCGACGATTTCTTCACAATCAACAACAAGGACAAACATGGATCGTGCTCAAGTGGGCCGCATCGCAAGATGGTTTCATGGACGGGCGATTGGAAGATGAGCGTACCAAAGGAGCGGGTGGCTTCCCGATTACTGGTGAGGAAGCGCGCAGCGTAACTCACGCATGGCGGGCCATGGAACACGGAATCGCGGTCGGCGCAAACACCGTGCTCATTGACGAGCCTCAGCTCACCGTTCGCGCAGCAGCTGGTTCATCGCCACGCCCCGTCATCCTGGATCCACACGGAATCGTTCCTTCAGACCACCCTGTGTTCCAGATGCATCCTGACGCCATCCACGTTGTCGAATCATCCGACCTCACGCACCACTCCATGAAATGCCCATGGAGGATGGAAGATGGATTGGGTGAATTGAAAAAAAGGTTGTTCCAAGATTTCGGGGTTTCGAGTTTACTCGTTGAAGGAGGAGCAACTGTGCTCGAGGCTTTTCTTTACGCGAACGAATGGGACGAATTGCGGACTTGGACTGCTCCCAATTTTTTGGGTGCTGGATTGAAGGCACCGAACCTGCCCGATTCTTGCATACCCCCACCCTCGTCGGAGACATGCCAGGATTGGTGCGGAAGCGACCGATGGAATTGGTGGGTCCACGCAAAACACGCCGAAACGTTTGGACTTCCCCTACCTTCGCGCCCGTGATTTATTTGATGACGAGTGTCGGTCTTTCCGCCGCAATTTTTCTTCTCTTTCAGCTGTTCGGACGATGGCATGTTCAAACATTTCCTGCGATCGTCATCAATTACGGTGTTGCGGCAAGCATTGGATGGTTTTTGGCTGGCGGCCACCAAACATTTGCCGAAGTGCAAAATCAGAGCTGGGTGCCGCTGGCTTTGGCCATGGGCTTATTGTTCATTTATCTTTTTCAACTCATCGCTCGCTCAACGCAAGAAATCGGTGTGACTGTGACATCCATTGCGGCGAAATTGAGCATGGTCATCCCTGTGGCAATTTTTTTAATTTTTGATGCGCAAGACCAGTTGACCGTTCAAAAGGGCATCGCGATCGCTTTGTCGGTGCCAGCCATCATGCTAGCCAGCTGGAAACCAGGAGAATCTCGCTCTATCTCAAATTGGTCCATGCCCCTCATCATTTTTGTGGGAAGCGGAATGATTGATTTGATGTTTGCAGGCTATTCAGGGCCTGAGCATATGACGCGGGTTGACATGCGCTACTTATTCGCTTCATTGCCACTGATCACCGCTTTTCTGGTAGGATTGGTTTGGCATGTTAGAACGGCTCGTGTAAATGCAGCACGACTCGTTCCAGATGCCAAAACTTGGTTGGCAGGCATCTCCCTGGGAGCCATCAATTTTGGCTCCTTGTACTTCTTACTCGAAACGTATGACAAGGTGGGCATCGACCGAAGTGCCGTCATGCCAGTGAATAACCTGGCCATCATCCTGATGAGTTCCGGCCTCTCCGTGGCCTTTCTGAATGAAAAATTGGTCAAACAAAATTACCTCGGCTTGATGCTGGGTGCTTCGGCGATTGCCTTACTCCTCTGGGACGCCCTCAACGGCTGATTTTAGTCCTGACTTTCGCGCATCTCCGTGTCTCGTCGGGCACGCTGCATCGGATTTTCTCCTCCGTCCCAGCCGCCTCTTCCACTTTCTGATTTGAACAGTTCAAAGCGTGTAGGTTGAGGACGAGCAGGCCAATAGTTGTCGGTCATGTCAACATCTGCTGTTTCCAGCAATGGATCCAGCGTGATTTGAATTGCAGGCTCAGGGGTCACAAAAACTTTGGTGACTGTGGGCTCACTCATTTTCCAAATTTCCGCCGGAATTCTGCGGATTTCTTTTTCTCCTCCTTCGTATTCAAATTCCAGAATCAAAGGCATCACCAAACCGCCTTCGTTTCGGAAAGTGATTTCGTAAAAGTTCTTGCCACTTGTGAGCATCGCGCGTTCTTCCTCTGTGAGTTTTTCCATGCGTTCAGCATATTCCACTTTGTCAAGTTCCAATACCATGAACGGATCGGTCGTGGTGTAAAAATCGTGCAACGTGGGGTCAGCTTCTAGGTAGGATGTAGGAATGAATGAAGCGTCGCGAATCAACGAAATATCTTCGGGTTCATTCGCCTCCGCTTCCCGGTTGAAGGCTGATTCCACATCCGGATCTTGCGTGTCGATTTGGAACCATTTCACCTCATCCAAAGCGATGTCCACGTGATCGGTCGTGTAAAACCAACCGCGCCAGAACCAATCCAAATCCACTCCAGAAGCATCTTCCATCGTCCGGAAAAAATCCGCTGGCGACGGGTGCCTAAACGCCCAGCGCCGTGAATACTCTTTGAACGCGTAATCGAATAATTCGCGCCCCATGACCGTCTCCCGCAAGATGTTTAATGCAGTGGCAGGCTTACCGTATGCGTTGTTGCCGAATTGGTAAATGGATTCTGAGTTCGTCATAATGGGGCTAATGCGACTCTTATCACCGCCCATATAATTACGGATATCACGTGCGCTACCTCGTCGCGTTGGATAATTTCGGTCAAATTCCTTTTCCGTCAAATACTGCACAAACGTATTCAGTCCTTCGTCCATCCAAGTCCATTGGCGCTCATCCGAATTGATAATCATCGGAAAATAGTTGTGGCCCACTTCATGAATGATGACCGAAATCATGCCAATCTTCGTTCGTTCCGTGTAAGTGCCGTCTGGCTCTGGGCGTCCGCCGTTGAAACAAATCATAGGGTACTCCATTCCAATCCATTTTGTGTGAACGGAAATCGCTACCGGATAAGGATAGTCAACTGTGAATTTGGAGTAGGTCTTCAACGTTTGCGCCACGGCCTTCGTCGAGTACTGTTCCCACAATGGGTTCCCTTCCTTCGGATAAAAACTCATGGCCAACGGAGATGAATTGCCCACCTTCACGGCCATGGCGTCCCAAATGAATTTGCGGCTGGAGGCCCAGCCAAAATCACGCACATTTTCGGCATCAAACACCCACGTCTTCATGCCAGATTTCTTTCCTTGCTCGGCCTCGCGCGCCTCTTCCTCAGTCACAATCATGACCGGTTGATCATAGGTCTTTCGAGCCAATTGAAAGCGCTTTCGTTGCTCCGCTGTCAAGACGGTCTTTTCGTTTTTGAGCACACCGGTTGAAGCAACGATATGATCTTCTGGAACGGTGATTTCAACGTGATAGTCACCGAAGTTGAGCGTGAATTCCCCGCTGCCGAGGAACTGCTTGTTTTGCCATCCTTCGTTATCCATATAAACCACCAATCGCGGGTAGAATTGGGCGATGGTGTAGAGATAATTGTCTTCCTCTTCGAAATACTCGTAACCGCTTCGCCCTCCGTCCTTCATCCGGTCGTTGATGTTGTACCACCACGCCACGTCAAAGACAAACGTACCCCCGGGCTTCAGTGGCGCCGGGAGGTCAATCCGCATCATCGTGTTGTTGATGGTATACGACAGGGGCTTGCCCGTTTCATCGCCCACATATTGAATTTTGAATCCGCCGTCAAACGATGGCTCCAAGCCCGCGATGGCATCAAAACTCGATCGATTTTGAATCCGCGATTCTCTGATTTTGTAACTGTCGCTATCCAATGCCCGCACGTTCTGATCCAATTGCAACCAGAGGTATCGCAACTCGTCAGGGCTATTATTTTTGTAGAGAATCCGCTCTTCCCCATCGATCCGCTGCCGTGTATCATCCAAGGTCACGGAAATGTTGTAATCGACTTGTTGCTGCCAATATTCATGCCCAGGAGCGCCACTGGCTGTTCGGTAGACATTGGGCGTAGGAAGCTCCTGTCCTAATTGACGAAATTTATTGGTGTTTTCTCGCGAAGGAATATCCTGCAATTCTTGCTGCGCAGTCAATTCCGGTGCAACGAATAAACTCGTGGCTAACCATACGCCGACGACTTTCGTAAGATGCTTCAACATGTCTCAAGGTTAAAACCCCGAATTTACGCCACGTAACCCTCTACTCCCAATGCAGATTTCCTGAACCTATGCGCTCAAGGACATAGGACATAGGAGGAACCGCACCACCGTAGACATCTCCTGCTGATTGAATGGTGATGTAAGCGTAGTCCGACGTTTGAAATTTCAAAGGTTGGATGCCCGATTGATTGATGTAGGCCTCCTGAGAATTCAATCCGCTCGCGTCCAACCGAGATAGACCGGATGCAAACAATTCGCTCGTCTTAGCCCAACCCATCACTTCAGTCAAAGCTGCACCTGCGTGCAATCGGATCCGCAATGAATCCATATCCGCTTGTATGGCCATCGTTCCAGCAAAAGCAAAGGCATCCACTTGCAGCACGGCAGCGGAGTCTGACAGGTTCATCGTACAATCCCCTTGTCCATGCAATTCCATTTTTGGAAGCCTTGTGGATGATGGAAAAGCGATGGAAAGTCCAACCACTTCCGATAAATCGCTAAGCGCGTTGCATTGATCCTCGAATCCCAGAATCAGGCGAGTATCATCGGCAGTTTCCGTGGCACGATCAAGCCAATTCCCAGGACCGGTCCAAGTCAATACCAATGAGTCGCCAGCACTTTCGGAAACGCTGATATCCAAGTGTCCAAAGACTTCAACGACTTCGAACGCATTCGCTTCAAAGGCAACCATTCGCGTACTCGTCGTGCCTGCGGATTGAAGACAAGCTGGCGCGTCTGCACGATTGCAGCCCATCAACCACCCGCAAATGCAAGCAATACATAGCAATGGCTGGCTCCACTTGGTCATGCCCCTGTTTCTTCGTCTCTTAGGGCTGCCTTGGCCCGATTCCAATAAGCATCCATTTCTGCCAAATCCATGTCGACCATAGCCTTCCCTCCTTGTGCCTCCTGGGTTTTGATTTCCTGCTCCATGTGTTCGAAACGCGCTTGGAATCGTCGGTTGGTGCGTTCCAACGCCTCATCGGGATTGATTCCCTTGAAGCGCGCATAATTAATCAGTGCAAACATCACATCCCCAAACTCATCCACCGCTCGTTCTGAGCCCGCAGCTATCTCTGCTTGGAATTCACCGATTTCTTCCTCCACCTTGTTCCAGACTTGATCGGCATGGTCCCAATCAAATCCGACACCGCGGACTTTGTCCTGCATTCGATAAGCCTTGACCAAACTCGGCAATCCCTTGGGCACCCCTTCCAAAACCGATTTTTTACCTTCTTTCAACTTTAGCTGTTCCCAATTGGCCTTGACCGCATCCTCATCGTTCGCCTCAACATCGCCATATATGTGGGGATGCCGATCGATGAGCTTGTCGCAAATACCATTCAAACTATCGGCAATGTCCCATCCTCCTTCTTCCGCTGATCGTTCGCTAGCGATTTGCGCATAAAACACCATATGCAAAAGCAAATCCCCCGTTTCCTTTCGGATTTCTTCCAAATCGCCATCGATAATGGCTTCACTCAATTCGTACGTTTCTTCAATGGTGAGATGACGCAACGATTCCAGGGTTTGTTTTCGATCCCATGGGCATTGGGTGCGCAAGTCTGACATGATGTTCAACAACCTTTCAAATGCAGCCAATTTCTCTTTCATACTGTGCATGATGCGAAGGTAAGCCTTGCTAAATTCGGACTGTAATGAGGATTCGTTCAATTCCGCTGATCTGGTTTGCCTTTCTCTTGACTTTTGGGCCTAGCGCAGAAACATGCGCGCAATCCGCTCAATGGGGATTCCATGGACAAGCTGGCTATGTGCTGCCTCATCGCTCGGAAATGCACGCGTTGGTGACGGGACATTCATGGGGCGTCGGCGCGGAACGTGGCCGCTGGAGTCAATCGGGATGGCGAGCCAGCTGGGGCGACGGGAGCGGGATTTGGGAGGGTGTGGAATACGCTTGGCTAGATGCGGGGAGTCCTTCAATGGGTCAAATAGCGAGCGCAATCTGGAAGGTGAAAATTCCCGTGTGGAGCTCGGTAACCACCGAACTCGGTAGCGGCTTGGGTTGGGCCCTATCTCCCTATCATCTCGAAAAGCGACCGCTGTCTTTTGCATTGGGAACCCATTTGAACGCTGGCCTTCACTTGGGGCTCTCCGCCACACTTGCGAAAATGGGAAGCCACGATGTGGTTTTGACCGCGGGCTTGACACATTTTTCAAATGGCGCTGTTGCCATGCCCAACTTGGGCATCAACAACCTCTACGTGCGGTTGGGCATCGTACCTCAAAAGTTTCAAAACGGGACACCAGCCGACAAGAATCCATTAGAACAGCCACTCGTGAAATGGTCTAGCTATTCTGCAATTCGTGCAGGGATTCGCGACGTGAATTTACCCGGTGGTGTGCAACACCCTATAACCAGCTGTATGGTCGGAATTCGCCGGCATTTTTCAACGCGTTTTGCAGCAGTTGCGGCCACTGACGTGAGCTACAACCAAAGTTTAAGGGAAACGACTGGTGTGGCATTAACTGCTCAGGACCGGACGCAATGGGCCTCGCAGTTGGGCGTGGATATCCGCTTTGGGCAGGCCCACCTGTTTTTGCTGCAAGGTTGGATTTGGAGCAATCCCGATGTGGCTCTCGGACGGCGTCACTTGCATGCCGCATTCGGCTATGAAATTTGGCCGCAATGGTGTCTAGAAATTGGCTTGCGTTCCTTCCGCTTAAGGGCTGATTATGCCTACCTAGGCGTTTGCCGAGAATTTTGAGTTTCGGCTATGGACACACTTCACTGAACGCCGCCAAGAACATCAGCAAGTCTCCCGTATTCACTTGACCATCGTTGTTTATATCCTCAGGACAAGACGTCACGATGGGCCATTCACACGTGCCATTGTCCCATTGAGCGTCGGGATCAAAATTGGGGGCCTCTGGCCAAGTGCATCCTGCACAGCTTGAGACCTCGCACGATCCGTCGTCAATGGTCGCTTCCGGATTGTAATTGCAAGCAAAGGCGTACAAACATCCAGGAATTTCAGACCCCGACTCGGTCCAACTGCCGAACAGCCCCAATTGCTCCATGTACGTCCAACAGGTCAACCAATTCGAACCATCCGCGGGAAATGCTCCGATGTAATCCACGGAATAGAACCATTCGTTCGACGGCAAGTATTCCGACGCTACAACAAATGCCGAATCCGATGTTGGAGTCAAATTAATGGGTTCTGTAATCAGTCCCGCATCGGTCGAAAACGCATAGTCGACATTGGGGTCAGCAGCAAAATTATTGTTCTCGGTAAAATGTGATTCGACCTCGGATTGGCCATTGAACACAAACCCTTCATTGTACAAAATCATTTCCGAAATGCCCGTGGAATCGCCTATTGACCAAAAGCGGTTGTTCTGAATCAATGTTTCGCCAAACAGCATCAATTCCCACGCATCGCAAGGATCTTCATCCTCGAAGTCTATGCCCAAGCCGAAATTCAAGAAAAGGCTGTTGTGAATGCGCCCGCCCGCTCCGTTGTGCATGCGAATGGCTGTCGCCGCTCCACGACCCACATATGTTTGATTGTAGATCAACGGATTCGAATAGGGCATGAATGTCATGTCCACATCAAATTCCTCATAATCGTCGCCCTCATAATCCCCGCCGTGTTCGCCGGCGCCTGACAATTCATCCAAAATGCTGAAAACGAATTGTGCATTTCCTTGCCACCCTTGGTCGTACTCCAATCCATCTTCGTGATTGAAGGCGAGTCCGAGGTAACGCACATTGGCCAACCCTCCGTAAATCTGAATTCCATCGTCAGCACTTGCTACTGCCTCGATGTATTCGATGGTGGTTTCAGGGCCAACACCACACAACGTGAGCGCATTTGTTTCCAATCCGTTTCCGAATTGGCTGACACCTGTTGATGTGGAGGCGTGTCGAATGCTCAAATAACGCAACGTGCCCGAATTGGTATGAGTGGTTCCGTCACCACCGTAAACATGCCGAGATTGTCCAGCAGCATCGAACACCCCCTCTGCTTCGTCATTGCCATCAAACGTGTTCAATGCACCGTCGCCACACAAGATCAATCCACCCCACATCCCAGCAACATCAAACCCTGTACTTCCATCCAAAGGGTCATCTTCAAAGGTGAAGATGATGGGGCAATTGGATGTCCCATCTGCTTCAATTTGTCCACCAACACTGACGACGAGGCTCCCCGCTAATTGCTCAAATACAAAATCCAATCGAGGCGATGGATTCCCGTTCGGCAATGTGTACGTCAGCGTATCCGAAATAATCGCTGTGCGACCTTTGACAACGGTGCCCGGCTCGATGGTCAAGACATCTCCCGAATTCACAAAAACAGTTTCGGTCAGCACGTAAACGGTGTCGCACGACCACGTTGTCGTTCCCGTACCTGCTCCTGAATTATCCGAGATTTCTACGATCGGGCGCTCGGAAATTGGACCACAATCGCAGGGGCCCAATTGAGCGTTCGCCGAGACATCGAGCCCAGCGAATAGCAAGCAAATCAAAAATTGACGCAGAAAGCACCGCATGATCAGTGAGGTAAGTCAAGGATAATTTACACAAAAATTCGCAGAAAACGCGGGCAATCAGCACATGAAGGATGAATTCCAGCCTACTTTTGCAGCATGGAATGGAAAGTATTTTTGCTCGCGATCGGCTTGTTGGCTTTGGGAGTTGCCGGTATTGCCATCAAAATCCTAGTAAAAAAAGACGGGAAGTTCGCGGGCACCTGTGCCAGTCAAAATCCTTTTCTTAATGAAGAAGGAGCTGCATGCTCGCTTTGCGGTGCTAAACCCGACGAGCAATGTAAAGGGGACGATTCAAAATCCCTTGCGTCAAGCTGAGTCTGGCTCAAACGTTAATTCAGCCCATCCCGCTGTCTCCCAAATCTGCCATCCATTTCCGTCGTCGCTGATGAAATACGCTTCGATGCGTTCAAACGGATTATCCTCACGATACTTTAAAATAAAACGCTTGCCATCTTCGGGACCCCAGACCATGCAGGCGGTGGCCAACGCATCGGCAGTCGAAGCATCGGTTGCGTGAATGGTAACACTCAGCAGCCCATGTTGAACAGGGTATCCAGTAAACGGGCTGATGGTATGGGACCGCTTCACCCCATCTTCTTCGTAAAACTTGCGGTAGTTTCCACTCGTGCAAATTGCCGCATCTTTCACTTCCAGCACGGTTTGCATTGCGCGTTCGAATCCGTCTATATCCCCTGATTGAGGTTGGTCGATGGCGATTCGCCAGGGTTGCCCATCAGGACGCACGCCCATGCACTTCACTTCACCACCTACTTCGACCATGAAATGACCTAAACCGCGGTCGACAAGCATTTCAGCCAACAAATCCACCGTGAGCCCCTGCGCAATGCCGTTGAAGTCCAAACCTGTCTTCGCATCTCGTTTTCGGACTGTGGTAAATTGATAGACTCGATCGTGCTCAACTTCATTTAAATCAATCCGTTCGAAAGTCAAACCAACGTGTGGCATGATGGTCGCTACATCCTCAGGACTCACGGTTCCACGCTTTGACAACCCAAAGCCCCACAGCTCTACCAGCGGCTGAACAGTCGGATCAAATGCTCCTTGCGAGGCTTCAAACAAATCCAGGCTTTGTGCCCACAAAGAAGACCACAACAGGTTTTTATCAGTGAATCGATACAGCGAATCCGTTCGATCAAAAGCATTGATGGCATTGATTCGGGAATCGGGCCGCCACAGGTTGAACTCCACATCGACAGCCTCCAGCACTGAATCCACTTTGGATTGGTGAACGGCATCTCCACCGTGGTACTTAATAAGATAAGTTGTGCCTTGAGTTTCGCCTTGATGGGTGAAGAGCTCAGGAATGTCATATTGTCCTTGATTCGTCTGGTTTGACGAGTCACCGCATGCGCTCATCAAAAGGCTACACAAACCAAAAACGAGCGATACCTTGATCGCTCGTTTCTGAAATTTCTGTTTCTTCAAGTTAACCACCGAAGTCATCGAAGCTCACATTTTCAGGCGGTACGCCCCAATCATCACACATCTTCAAAACCGCTTGATTCATCAACGGCGGGCCGCAGAAGTAAAATTCAATATCCTCTGGTGCATCGTGGTGCGTCAATTGGTGTTCAATCACGGCATTGTGCACAAAGCCGAGGAAACCATCGCCTTCGTCGTTCATGTCCTTCTTGACTTTCCACGCGTCCTCCTCCGCTGGTTCTGACAACACCACGTGAAAGCTGAAATTGGGGAACTCAGCTGCGATTTTGTTGAAATCATCGAGGTAAAACAACTCACGCTTTGAACGTCCTCCGTACCAAAACGTCACCTTTCTGTCGGTCTTGAGCGTGTGGAATAAGTGAAACAGATGCGAACGCATCGGTGCCATTCCTGCACCGCCGCCAATGTAAACCATCTCGGCTTCAGTTTCTTTAATAAAGAACTCTCCGTACGGACCCGAAATGGTGACCTTATCGCCCGGCTTTTGAGCAAAGACGTATGAAGAGCAAATACCGGGATTCACTTGCATCCACGCATTTCGAGCTCGATCCCAAGGCGGCGTCGCAATCCGAATGTTGAGCATCACGATATTGCCCTCCGCTGGGTGATTTGCCATGGAATATGCGCGAACGATTGGCTCATCGTTGGTCATTTTCAAATCCCACAGACCAAACTTATCCCATTCGCTTTGGAACGTATTCGCATCCTTGTGGTGCTCTGGGTGAGCAGTGATGTCGATGTCCTTAAAATCAACCACGACTTCAGGTACATCCACTTGAATGTATCCTCCCGCTTCAAAGTCCAATGTTTCGCCATCCGGCAATCGAACAACAAACTCCTTGATGAAGGAAGCAACGTTGTAATTGGAAACTACTTCACATTCCCACTTTTTGATACCAAACACCTCCTCAGGAACTTGAATTTCCATATCCTCCTTCACTTTCACTTGGCATCCAAGACGCCAGTTGTCAGCAATTTCTTTGCGAGAAAAATGGGGCTCCTCTGTAGGTAAAATAGAACCACCACCTGAAGGAACCTGACATCGGCATTGAACACAGGTACCTCCACCACCACAGGCGGATGGCAAGAAAACACCATTGTTGCCGAGCGTAGTCAATAAAGTGCTGCCTCCGTCGACCTCCAATGTTTGCTCTCCGTTGATGACAAGTTTCACTTTACCGCTTGGGGACAATTTGGCCTTCGCGAACAGAAGCAATCCGACCAACAAAAGAATGACGGTCAGAAAGAAAACTATGGTGAGTAAAATGGTCGTTGTCATCGCTATCAAATTTCAATTCCCATGAAACTCATGAAGGCAATGCCCATGAGTCCCGTGATGATGAACGTAATGCCCAATCCCTTGAGGGGAGCTGGCACATGTGAGTATCGGATTTTCTCGCGGATTGCAGCAATCGCCACGATGGCCAACCACCAGCCCACTCCAGAGCCCAATCCAAAAACGGTTGCTTCGCCAATGCTCGGGTACTGTCGGTCTTGCATGAACAACGCACCACCCAAGATGGAACAGTTCACAGCAATGAGCGGCAAAAAGATGCCCAAAGCGCCGTAGAGAGCTGGAGCAAATTTCTCCACAATCATCTCCACCAGCTGCACCATGGATGCGATGACCGCAATGAACATAATGAAGCTCAAAAAGCTCAAATCCACAGAAGCAAACTCTGGATCAATCCAAGCCAATGCCCCTTCTTTTAGCACATAGTTTTCGAGCAAATAATTAATCGGGACGGTAATGCCCAACACGAAAATCACCGCGAGGCCAAGTCCATTGGCAGTCTTGACAGTCTTCGAAACCGCGAGGTACGAACACATCCCCAAGAAGTAGGCAAAAATCATATTCTCAATGAAGATGCCTTTGACAAATATGCTGAGGTATTCCATTAGTTCTCTTCGATTAATGCCGTGTTGCGCGTGCGCTGAATCCAAATGATAATTCCCACGGTGATTAAGGCCATCGGAGGCAAAATCATCAAATTGTTGTTCTCATAAAATCCGCCTTCGCTCATGAACCATTCGGTAGGCAAGAACTTGACTTGGCCCATGCCTGGGAGTGAAATGGCACCGCTTCCAAAGACTTCGCGTACAACCGATACCGCCAGCAAAATCCAAGCATATCCCATCGCGTTTCCAATCGCATCCATGAAAGACGGTCCGGGTTTGTTGCCTAGGGCAAATGCCTCCAAACGCCCCATGATAATGCAATTCGTGATGATTAACCCCACGAAAACCGATAGCTTCTCCGAAATGTCCGGCTGAAACGCTTTCAATACTTGGTCAACAATGATGACCAATGAAGCCACGACCACCAATTGGACGATGATGCGAATGCGGTCTGGAATCATATTGCGCAGCAACGAAATGATGACGTTACCACCAATCATCACGAACAGCACAGACAAACTCATGATGACCGCTTGTTGCAACTGAACGGTGATGGCCAAGGCCGAACAAATTCCCAAAACCTGGACGGTAATGGGATTCGAATCGTCCAATGGATCGGACAATAATTTCCGATTCTTTTTAGAAAACAACGACTCCTTCTTGGCCGTTGCGGCTGCAGTTTCTGTACTCATCGCTGCGCTCGTGTTTCAGATTCAAAATAACGGAGGTATACCTTCAAGGTTCGGTTGATCATCTCATCCACCCCTTTCGAAGTGATGGTGCCACCGGTGATGCCATCAACACTGTATTCGTCCGTGGGAGCTCCCCCTTTCAATACACTGAAGAGGGTCGCACTTTCGGTATTCAACTGCTTCCCTTTGAATTTGACCGTGAAGAACGATTCTTTGATTTCGGCACCGAGACCCGGGGTTTCCGTTTTGTGGTCAAAATTGGCTCCGTAGATGGTCGTCATGTCATCTTCGAGCGCAACGTAGCCCCAAATGGGACCCCACAGTCCGGACCCCACGACAGGAATGACGTACAACGTTTGCCCTTCGTTTACACATCGGAACAAAGGGAATTTGAGATTCTTGTCCGCCAACGCCACACTCAGTGCCTGCTCATCTCCATCGGCAGCCTTCACTGCAGATTTCACCGATGCGCGGTAGTCCTTTTTCACATCGATGCTGAATGGATCTTCTTTGTCTTTAGGGTCGACAGCCTCAGATGTTGCCGACACTTGTTGACCGTTCAAATCAATTGCAACGCGTTCAACGACGTATTCTGCGAACAATTCGCTCGCATTCGAACGGTTGGCTGGCACACCGATTGCACCGAGGATATCGATCATCTTTTTATCCGCCGCGTTGGCGTCTTGCCTGTCTTTCAGGGACAATGCCGTGAAAGCCAGCGCCGTCCCTACCACGACCACCATGATGATGGAAAAGAGGAACGTGTAACCTGTGCTGTTTTTATCTATCGCCATGTCACTGGGTTTATGCTGTTGCACCTTGGGCCGCCAAAGCACGCTTCTCGCGCTTGCCGATGTTGGCCTGAATTACATAGTGGTCGATCAATGGTGCCATGACATTCATGAACAAAATCGCCATCATCACGCCTTCTGGATATGCTGGATTGAACACGCGAATCATGATGCTCAGGAATCCTCCAAAGAATCCGTAAATCCACTTTCCGCGCTCGGTTTGTGCTGCGCTAACGGGATCGGTCGCCATGAATACCATACCAAACATGAAACCTCCCATTACAACTTGATGAATGGCAGGAATGGTCATGTACGCATTCAATGCCATTTGATTGAACAAAAGGCCCATCACCAAACCACCCGCTAAAAAGGACGACATGACTTTCCAACTTCCGATGCCCGTCCAGATAAGCAGAACGGCTCCTACCAAAATAGCCAATGCTGACGTCTCGCCGATGGAGCCGGGAATCAGTCCTAGAAAAGAGTTGGACAAACTGAAAATTCCGTCCGCTCCAAACATGGACATCACGCTAGTAACCGCTGGCTCATCCATCCCTTTTCCAACCGTAGAGGCCAGTTGGCCCAAGGCTGTCGCGCCGGTGTAACCATCCACCAGCGGCCCAGCCGCTGCGGTTTCTTTGATGTTGTGGATCCAGATTTCACCGGACAATTGTTTCGGATACGCGAAGAATAAGAATGCTCGAGCCGTCAATGCGACGTTCAAAATGTTCATGCCCGTGCCGCCGAAAACCTCTTTCGCAATAATGACCGCGAAAGCCACAGCAAGAGCCACCATCCAGAGTGGCACGTCCACCGGCATGATCAAAGGGATCAACATGCCCGACACCAAATAGCCTTCGTTGATGCTGTGCCCACGCATGCCAGCAAAAAGAAACTCAATGCCCAAACCGACGCCGTAACTCACAACGACGAGCGGAAGTACCTTGACTGCACCGATGAACATTTTGTCCCAAAACATTGCGGTCAAGTCACTGTTGGCCTGGATCTCACCGATGGAGATCAGGTATTGATGTCCTTGGTTCCACGTTCCGAAAAGCAATGCTGGAATCAAGGCCAAAATGACCATGAACATGGTGCGCTTCAAGTCCACCCCGTCGCGAATGTGCACGCCGTTTTTCGTCGCGTGACCTGGAGTAAACGCAAATGTTTCGAGCGAGTCATACACCACCCAAAACTTGCTCAATTTCCCTCCCTCTTCAAAGTGGGGACGCACAGAATCTAAAAGTTTGTGTACTGCTTTCATCTTAACCCAATTCTTTCTTTAAGCGATCCAACCCTTCTCTCACAATGGACTGCACCGCGATTTTGGAAGTGCATGCGTATTCGCACAACGCGAAATCCTCAGGCGCTACTTCATAGATGCCCAACTTTTCCATCGCGTCGATATCATTGGCAATGATGCTTTTGAGCAATTGCACGGGATAGATATCGAACGGGAATACCGGCTCGTATTGGCCCGTGACCACAAAGGCGCGCTCTTCACCGTTGTTGCATGTATCCATCACAAATTCTTTCGATTTGGGTAACAACCAAGTGGGATAGCTTTTTGACAGGCTGAATTTGTCAAAGCCCATACCGAGCCAGCCATCGGCCAGCAAGAACTTCGGTTTGTTACCTTCGGGCAACATGCAGACCTGATGATGCTTGCCTCCGAGGTAGCCATCGGCTGCTGTCTGGTCTCCTGTCAGCGGGTTGCCCGAAACAATGCGAATGTCTTCACCAACCTTGCCTGTGACCGCTTGAATTTCACATCCCAAGGTCGTGGTCATGTATTTGGGGTCAGCACATTCTGAACCGCCGACGGCAACCGTGCGATGGGCATGGTATGTGCCTGTCGTAAGCGTAGCACCGAGGTTGGCCACGTCTTCAGCGTTCATGGTCCAAATCGTTTCTCCTTTGTTCAATGGCGCTGTGTGGTGAATTTGCACACCGACGTTTCCTGACGGATGAGGACCTTCGAACTCACTCACTTCCACTCCATTCAGGCCAGCATAACACGTTTGGCCACGCTTGATTCCAAGGTTGATTGATTTTCCGTTGATGATGGCGCGAAGTGCTTCAATTCCTGCTTGGAAGGCATCCATTCGTCCGTCCAAAACCACTTCCATATCAGCAGCAAGCGGAGCGCTATCAAAGCCACTTACGAAAATGCTGCGAGGCGCCACGTCTGGATTCGCAACCGTTGCGAAAGGACGCTGATCAATAAAACCGAAAAATCCACGTTCCTGGATGGCCTTCAATGCCGCGTCAGCGTTCAATGATGCTGGATCGATTTTGTCAAATGACCTGGAATCTCCTTTGCCATCTGCTTTGACGACAACAGCCAAGATCCTCCGCTTTTCACCGCGGCGGATTTCTTTGACTGTTCCACTGACTGGGCTCAGAAATTTGACTTCAGGGTGTTCCTTGCTGTGAAAAAGAATGGACCCTGCCTCGACTGCAGCGCCTTCTTTAACCTCAAGTTTCGGAACAATTCCTTGATAATTTGGGGGCAGAACGGCATATGTAGCCGTCGTTGGAGCAGCTTCCACTTTTGAGGAAGGTCGACCTTTCAGTCGAATATCAGCTCCTTTTTTAATCCGTATCGTGCGGGACATCAGCTCACGAAGGTTTACTTTTCGGGGCGCAAAGGTAGGACTCGGTGGCCTTGGAAGCACCCCTTTTTTCAAAATTCTTGATTCATGACCAATCCGTTTACAGCATCCACAGGAAATCTCTTCACCAAGTCCATAGCACGCACTTTTTTGACCCTTGTTTACATCATGTATATGACTATTCTAACAGCTCAGGTTGAAGGAGTAGACATTCCGTTTCCCATCTCCCACGCCTCGGCCTCCATCCACACTGTGCAATTGCATCCCGTAGGAATTCCAACGGCACATCCCATGATTGCATTGAATGGAGGGCAATTGAATTTGAGTTTCGATGATTTCGACCCTGAATACCGTTCATTGGAATACCGAGTCCAGCACTGCACATTTGATTGGTATGCTTCGCCCGACCTTGAGGCGTCAGATTACATCGCAGGATTTCCAACGCAATCGTTCGCAACCATTGAGTCAAGCTTCAACACCAAAACGCCTTACACCCATTTCGCCACCACCTTTCCGAATGAAATGATGCAATTTTCGAAAAGCGGCAACTACGTTTTGGAAGTATACAATCCGTCAAACCCAGACCGCATACTTGTTCAGATACGCTTTGTGGTATACGAATCGCTCATCGACATCGAAATGGCGGTAAAACCCTCTTCGGTCATCCGAAACCAGCGCACCCACCAGGAGGTGGATCTGGCATTGATGCACAGCCAAGACCGTTACCCCATTGTAGATGCGTACGATGCATTGCAAACCGTGCTCCTTCAAAATGGTCGATGGGAGACGGCGCAACTGGGACTGGAGCCGCAATTTGTGATGGGTGAAGAAATCACCTACAACCCGACAGGCGACCAGTGTTTCAAGGGCGGCAACACGTGGCGGTTCACTGACTTGAAGAGCTTGCGCTTTGCTTCCATGGGGTTGGAAAGAATCGTCGATGAAGGAAGGCATTGGCACGCATATCTGGAAGTCGACGAGCCCCGCCCCTTTGCTTTTCTCAAAGTCCAACAAGACTTGGATGGTCATTTCGTCATTGCGAATGAATTGCAGGATGATGCGACGGGCAGCGATTATATCTGGGCACATTTTCGCCTCAAAACATTCGAGGAACGATTGCGAGAGGACGTTTACATCTATGGCGAAATCTCCAATTGGTCTTATCCAGAAAGCCATCGCATGATTTGGAACGCTGAATCTCGGTGCTACGAGGCGGAGCTCTTCTTGAAACAAGGTTATTACAATTATGAGTACCGCGTGCGTCCATCCAATGACCGAGGTCGCAACGATGCAGCCACACTTTTAACAGCGCCATCGGATGTGGAGCCCATTGAAGGATCGCACGCTTTGGCAGACACACCATACCAATGCATCGTATACTATTGGGATTTTGAAGGGTACGATCGCGTGATTGGCTTGGCGCAGTCGAAGCCAGGGTCATCGTATTGAGCTTGGTAGCTTGACGTATTTTCGCGCTGTGAAATCATTACGCATACTCATTACGGGCGGCTCAAGTGGGATTGGAGCCGCGACAGCCAAACTCCTTGCCGAACGAGGACATCGCGTCTATTTACTGGCACGCAAAGCGGAGCCGATGGAAACCATAAAGGCACAATTTCCGGAAGGGCAAGTCGCCTGGAAAACTGCCGATGTGCGGATTCCAGAAGAGGTTCAACAGGGTGTGCGCGAAATGAAAGAACTATGGAGCGGAATCGACGTGTGCATTCCCAATGCAGGACTGGGCATCTTTTCTCCGCTGCAAGACGCCCGACTTGAAGATTGGCACACCATGGTCGACATCAACATCAAGGGCGTGTTGAACACCCTGCATGCCGCATTGCCTTCGTTGGTGGAAAATCGAGGCCACCTGATCCAAATCGGTTCCATTGCTGCACGCAATGTGTTTCCGAATAGCGGAGTGTATTGCGCGACCAAACACGCCGTCTTAGCCATCTCCGAATCCCTGCGGCTCGAATACCGGAATGAATTGGCTGTAACCACCGTCAATCCCGGTGCAGTCGATACGGCATTCATTGACCAAACCCGCAACGATGAATTGCGCGAATCGTATCGCCCTCAGTTCGAAGAAGGAATGCGGCCTGAATTCATCGCAGAAGCCATCGCCATGGCGGTGGAGGCACGAGGTAAAGGGGTGTTCAGTGAAATAACGGTTCGACCTGATCGCCGATGAAATTGGCGTTTTTATCAAGCTCAACAGGATGGGGCGGATTAGAACGCAATCTGATCCGTTACGCCCAGTGGATGGATGAAGTGGGTCATGAAGTTTGCCTGTATACCCTGCACCATTCGCCGCTGACATCAGCCGCTGAGCGAGCAGGACTTTCCATTCAATGCATCCGCAGGCAGCGTCGTCACTTTCCGATTTTGGCCGCGTTGAAACTTCGTTCACAGCTCAAAAAGGCGAAAATCGAGGTGCTGTGGGTAAGAGATCCGCGCGATTTGGATTTGTGCAGCCTTGCGGTACGCGGCACCAATACATCGCTCCTATTCCACCAAGGAATGCAAATCCCCAAGCCCAAGCGCGCACCTTGGCATCGCCTGCGTTACAGCGCCGTGAGCGCATGGGTGGCCCCATTGGAACAATTGCGGTTTCAAACCCTGCACCACACCCCTGTCCCGTCAAAGCGCATACACGTCATCCCCTTGGCCTTGGATCCGGATTGGTTCGAAACCGCATCCCTCGCTCGCCAAGATGCCCGTGCGCATTGGAATCTTCCAAACGACGCAAAAGTCGTCGGGCTTTTTGGTCGCTTCGATGCGTTGAAAGGCCAAGAAACCCTGATTGAGGCCTTGGCTCTACCTGGAGGAGAAAATTGGCACGCTTTCCTCATTGGTGAAAACACCCGGAATCAGATTGACAACTACGCTGGGAAATTGCGCCAACGATGCGAGCAACTGGGGGTGTCAGACCGAGTGCATTGGCAAGCCCCTCAGGAAGATTTACGGTCTGCATATGATGCGTGCGATGCCTTTGCAATGTGCAGTGCTTCCGAGACCATTGGCATGGTCACCATTGAAGCCCTGGTGCGCGGCGTGCCCGTGGTGGGAACTTCTGCAGGTGGAACCGCGGAGTTGCTCATGAACGGTAAATTCGGCGCCGTTTTCGAGCCTGGCAACGCCGAACAACTCGCCGTGCGGTTGGCTCAGCATTCACAGTGGCCTGTTCCGCCACCTTCATATTTGGAACACTTTCAGAAATCGAATGCCGTGAAAAAGTGGTCGGCGCTTTTGCATGACCTTCGTCATCCTGTGGCGTAAATTCGCGGTCCCATGAGTTCCATTCAAGAAGAAATCAAACGGCGGAGAACGTTCGCCATCATCAGTCACCCGGATGCTGGAAAAACCACGCTAACAGAAAAATTTCTTCTCTTCGGTGGCGCCATCCAAACGGCGGGCGCGGTGAAGAACAATAAAATCACCAAAACTGCCGCTTCCGACTTCATGGAAATCGAGCGACAACGTGGCATCTCCGTAGCCACATCGGTCATGGCCTTTCATTACAAAGACCGGCTCATCAACCTATTGGATACGCCCGGTCACAAGGACTTCGCTGAAGACACCTACCGCACGTTGACCGCTGTTGACAGTGTGATTTTGGTGGTGGATTGCGTGAAAGGTGTAGAGGCGCAAACCGAGCGGCTGATGGAGGTGTGTCGGATGCGCAATACGCCGGTCATCGTTTTCATCAACAAGATGGACTTGGAAGGGCAAGACCCTTTTGATTTGCTGGACGAGTTGGAAGAAAAACTCAAAATTCAAGTGCGCCCGCTCAGTTGGCCCATCAGCGGGGGCCATTCATTCAAAGGGGTTTACAGTCTGTACGATAAAGAATTGAGGCTTTTCAATCCAGATAAAACGAAAATCGCCAAGGAGGTTGTTTCCATTGCGGACATCCAGGATCCACTCTTGGACGAGCTCGTCACCGAATCGCATGCAGGCCAATTGCGCAACGATGTCGAATTGATTGAAGGCGTTTACGAAGAGTGGGAATCCACGCCCTATTTGGAAGGAAAACTTGCCCCAGTCTTTTTCGGAAGTGCAGTCAATAATTTTGGCATCCAGGAAATGCTCGACACCTTCATCGACATTGCTCCAGATCCGCGACCTCGATCAACCGATGTGCGGGAAGTTTTGCCCACGGAATCAGGTTTTACGGGTTTCATTTTCAAGATTCACGCGAACATCGATCCACGGCACCGCGACCGAATTGCCTTCATGCGGGTTTGCAGCGGAAAATTCCAACGCAACACATTCTTTCAGCACACCCGACTGGACAAGAAATTGAAATTTGCCAACCCCGCGACTTTCTTGGCGCAAGATAAAAGTGTGGTGGAAGAAGCCTGGCCCGGGGACGTGGTGGGTTTGTACGATACGGGCACCTTCAAGATTGGCGATACGTTGACCGAAGGTGAAATGCTGCAATTCAGAGGGATTCCGAGCTTTTCACCTGAAATTTTCAAGGAACTGGTCAATAAGGACCCCATGAAAAGCAAGCAATTGGACAAAGGCATTCAACAATTGACTGATGAGGGCGTCGCTCAGCTTTTCATCCGAGAATTGGGCAATCGCAAGATCGTGGGGACCGTGGGAGAACTTCAATTCGAAGTGATCCAATACCGTTTGGAGCATGAATACGGCGCCAAGTGCGAGTTTCAGTCCAAACCATACTACAAAGCGTGTTGGATCGTTAGTGAAGATGAAGCGAAACTCGAGGAATTCAAGCGCATCAAAGGCACTGACATGGTGAAAGACAAAGACGACAACGACGTTTTCTTAGCACCTTCGAAGTTTTTATTGGATATGGAAATAGGGAATTATCCAGAATTGACCTTCCACTTCACGTCTGAATTCAAAACCGCTCAATCCGTATGACCCTTCCTTTGCAAGCCGATGCCTACCTTTTGTCCATGAAATCGGTTCTGCTTTCGGTCGCATTGGTTTTTTGCGGGCTATCCAGTGCGCAAAATAGCGCGCAAGACAGCACTCAAACCGTGCCGGTCGTTGATGTCGTCCAAATCAGCGGAATGGTTGTTACCGGCGACTCCCTCGCCCCGCTCGCATTTGCCACCGTTTTTAGGTTGCGTGATTTGCGGGGTACGATGACCGATGTTAACGGTTTTTTCAGCATTCCTGCCCTTGCCGGTGACACCATCACCGTCTCTTCGGTGGGCTACCTCACCCAAGCATTCTCCGTTCCTCGGGATTTGGAATTGCCGCGCATGAATGTGGTCCAACCGCTTGGCCGTGACACCGTCGCCTTGGACGAGGCGTTTATCTATCCTTGGCCCACAAAAGAACGGTTCAAGGAAGAATTCCTCCAGCTTCAATTATCGCCTGATGCTTACACCATTGGACAAGAGCGATTGGATCCCGCGGCCCTCTATGACCGACTCATGGAAGTGGGACGCGACGGCGGAGAAGTCTATAGCTACACGATGCAACAACAAGCCCAGCAGAATTATTATGCAGGCCAGTTGCCTCCAATCAATGTGTTCAACCCCATCGCCTGGGCCAAATTCATTGACGCCGTTCGCAGCGGCTCCCTCAAACGACCTTGATGCGGAATCCATTGACCCGGTACATGCTCTTGGCGGGGCTCTGGATGTTTTCTGGAGGCTTGCTTGCCCAAGAATTGGGTGGCGTCCAAGGTATGGTGACCAATGAAAAGGGCGCTCCACTTCCCGGTGCCACCATCATTCCGCTGGAGCAACAATCGGCCGCTGTTACCACCAATGAACGCGGCGAATACACGGTGCAACTTCGGGAAGGAACGTGGACGGTACGTTTCGGATTTGTCGGTTTCACAACCATTGAAAAAACCATTCAAATCAAAGCGAATGCGATCCAGACTTTGCATATTCGGCTCATTCCGGGCGTGGCCTTAGGCGCTTCTGAAGTGATCGCCGACGGAGAGCGGACTGGGCCGGTTCAACGCATCGACCCAAAAGTTGCCACGCGCATCCCTTCTCCGCGTGGGACCATCGAAGACTTACTCATTCAAGCTCCGGTCAATTTCAACAGCGAACTATCAAGCGGCTACAACGTCCGAGGCGGGAGTTTCGACGAAAACTTGGTTTATGTGAACGACATCGAAGTCTACCGACCTTTTCTCGTTCGCTCGGGTCAGCAAGAGGGCCTGTCTTTTCCAAACCCTGACATGGTGGAATCCATTGAGTTTTCGGCGGGAGGATTCGAAGCCAAATACGGCGACAAACTGAGCTCTGTCCTGGACATCCGTTATCGCAAGCCCAATGAATCAGCATTGCGTCTTTCCGGTAGCCTATTGGGTGGCCAAATCCAACAAGATTGGGCCAGCGGTCAAGGTCCTGATGGGCACAAGCGATTCACGGCAAATACAGGAATCCGTTTTCGCGATAACTCATACGTCCTGGGCTCGCTGGATGAGGGCGGCGAATACCAGCCTCGCTATGTCGACGTGCAGAGTTTTGTGACATGGGATCCCGACGGCTATGGTCCTTGGGAATTCGAGGCGCTAGGCATTTACGGTCAAAACCGATTTCAGTTCATTCCTGTCAAACGCCAATCCGATGTCGGCAACATCAACGAGGCCCTCCGATTGACGGTTTATTTCGACGGCCAAGAAAAGACCTCATACGAAACCGGATTTGGTGCGTTCGGTGTCAATTACAAAACAGAGAATCACCAAATAAGGTGGATTTCTTCAGCATTTCAAACGGCCGAATTTGAGACGTTTGACATCCTGGGAGCTTATTGGTTGGACGAGTTGGAACGGGACTTGGGCTCTGACGAACTCGGAGAAGCCGCCATCAACCGCGGCGTCGGGGCTTTCTTAAATCACGCCCGCAATCGACTATACGCGCAGGTACTGAGCAGCGCTATCAAGGGGTCCAGCGCATGGGGACAAGACCGGGGGTTTCTGCAGTGGGGCATCAAGTGGCAAGCTGAATCCATTGAAGATTACTTATCCGAATGGTCACTGGTGGATTCTGCAGGCTTCATTACTCCGCATCCACAAGACAGCATTGGCTACACCGGCGAAGGCCCTGACCAAGTAATTGAACTGGATGATGTCATCCGAGCCGATAACCAAATTTCCACCCAGAGACTCCAAGCCTATGCGCAGAATACATGGCGCTGGACAGACACAAAAGATAGCGAATGGGAGGTCAACCTTGGATTCCGCGGGCACCTGTGGGAAAACGACCAACAAACTATTGGCCGTCAGTTGGTCGGAGGTCCGCGTGGTCACCTCTCCTACCGTCCTCAGGAAGCCGCAGATCAACCGTCAACCGTTTGGAACCTTGCCGCTGGGTATTATTGGCAGCCGGCATTTTATCGGGAAATGCGCGGATTCGATGGTACGCTCAATCCGGATATCCGAGCGCAGCGTGCGACGCACCTGGTCCTCGGCATGGATCGGATTTTTGAAATGTACGGCCGCCCCTTCAAGATGGTTGGAGAAGCGTACTTCAAGGATTTGGACTTCCTCATCCCCTATGAGATTGAAAACGTGCGGCAACGGTATTATGCGCGGAACAACAGCTCAGGGTATGCTGCAGGTGCGGATTTCATGCTCAACGGTGAATTCATAGATGGAATCCAAAGCTGGTTCCGCATGTCCGTTCTCAAAACCGAAGAGGACTTGAATGACGATGCGTACTGGCAATACCTCAACAGCGACGGGCAACCCATCATCGCAGGTTACACGCTCAATAACGTACCCGTAGACAGCACGGAAGTCGTACCGGGATTCATTCCTCGTCAAACAGATCAACGGTTCAACATGTCCCTGCTCTTCCAAGATGAAATGCCTGGGAATGACGCGTTCAAGGTCCTCGTTAGTCTCTATTTTGGAACCGGGCTTCCGTTTGGGCCGCCTTCATTTGAGCGTTACAAGGATGTCTTGCGAACTCCCACCTACCGCAGGGTGGACATTGGGTTTTCACGGGAGCTGTTTGACAAAAAGACCCGCGATCAAAGTCAAAGCAGCGGATTCGTTTCATTGGAAATCTTCAACATCTTGGGCATCCGCAACACCATCAATCACACGTGGATTGAAGATGTGAACGGTCGCTTGTATGCCATTCCAAATTACCTCACCAACCGCAGGGTCAACCTCAAAATCGGCTTGCAGTTTTAAATTGACGTGGTGATCAGGTCGCTCAATCCATATCAATCAATATTTGGTGCCTTTTTGTGGGTACTTGCCATTCAGCAACCCACTGCTTGGGGTCAAGGATACGTGCTCAACGGAACGGCCACCAATTCCGGGACGGATTGTTATCAATTGACCACGACGCAAGGAAATCAAAACGGTGCCGTGTGGTACGAAGACTTGATCGACTTGAGTCAACCGTTTGATTTGAATTTCTCGATGAATTTCGGCACCCTTGATGCTTCGGGCGCAGACGGAATGGTCTTTGTCCTGCAGGATGTTGGTACTGGAGCATTGGGCTCGACGGGAGGAGGCCTGGGATTCAACGGGTTCGACCCAAGCTTTGGCATCGAATTCGACACCTGGCTCAATGGACAATACGGCGATATCAGCAACGACCACATCGGCTTTGTTTCTGATGGAAGCGTGAATCACGGTCCTCCAACAGGCTTAGGTGGGCCGGTAAATGCCAATGCCTCGGGAGCCAACATCGAAGACGGTGAAGACCACCCTGTTCAAATTACCTGGGATCCCGTAACGCAAATCATGGCCGTATACTTTGATTGCGAGTTGCGACTCGCGGAACAAATTGACCTCATCGACGGCATCTTCTCAGGCCAACCCCAGGTCTACTGGGGGTTCACGGGCAGCACGGGGGGAGCGTACAACAACCAAAGTGTCTGCCTTTCCCCGAACATTTTGGCCACAGGGCCCGAGACACAAGTGTGCCCCGGTGGAGCCGTTGAGTTGAATGTAGTCGGGGCGCCGGGTTCAGATTATGTTTGGTCGCCGGGAACTTTTTTATCGGACACCCTTGGCGCCACAGTGATTTGCACACCTGAGGAAACCACGACCTACTTTGTCACCTACGATGGGTTTTGTGAAAACCAAATCACCGATAGCATCACCGTGTTCGTGGAAGATTTGCAGGCTCAGGCTTTTGCCGAACCGGGAACCGTGCTCACCTGTGAAATTGAAGAAATCCTCCTTTCAGGCACCAGCAATTTTGACATTGGCGTGAATTACGCTTGGGTAAATGAGACAGGAAATGGTGCTTTCGATCAAAATTCCGGTGCCTATGCTTCAACCAGCACAGCTGGAGAATACCTGTTCGTCGCGAATGCCTCGGATGGCAGTTGCGCTGACACAGTAGCGATCGAGGTTAGTGCGGATTTGGATGTCATTGAAGCCGTTCTCAACAGTTCGCCCGAATCCCTCAACTGTTATCATGATTCAGTTGTTTTAACATTAGAACTCAGCGGAGACGGTCAAATTCAATGGATGGTTCCCAGTGGTGCCGAATGGTATTGGCTCAACGAACCCATTGTTTTGGTTGCTGAAACTCCAGGCACATGGGGCGTCACCGTCACCAATCCAAACAACGGCTGCGCGTACTCCACAGAAATGGCGGTCTTGAGCGACTTTACTGAACCCCAAGTGGATGCGGGATTCGCAGATACGTTGACTTGCTCTGCGCCGACATCCACAATCCAAGGAATACTCATCGAGCCGGAAGATTATACTGCACTCCTTTCTTGGACATGGACGGAAGGTGCTTTGAACCCTTATGCTCCATGGAGCCAATGGAGTCCACAAGTCCTCGCTCCTGGAACCTACGTTCTCGACGTCATTTTTGAGGAAAACGGATGCATTGGGAGTGATACGTTGGTGGTCATTCAAGACCCTGAAGCGAGCATCGACGCGACCTCAGCCCGGATGCCCAATGTGATTTCTCCGAATAAAGATGGTCAGAATGAGCGGCTCGTTTTGCACCTTGGTGATGATACCGATTTTCCTTTGCTTTCCATCGTTGAGCGATTTGAACTCGTCATCTTCAATCGTTGGGGAAATCAGATTTTTGAATCGGTAGGGGGGCCTGTTGAATGGGATGGACGCATCAATGGAGAGCCCGTTTCCGAAGGCACTTACTATTATCGGGCGAAATATTTGATCGTATGTGGCGAAGAGCAAGAAGGTACCTTGTTTGGCTCGTTTCAAGTTTTTCGCTAAATCAATCCGTTCACTTAATTTCGTTCAGCAGGGCATTGAATTCCGCTTCGGTCACGATGGGTATGGTGTGCTCAATACATTTCGCATATTTCGCAGCGCCCATCCGTTCACCGGCCACCAAGAAGTCGACGCCACCTTTGATGAATCTTTTGTTCATGAGGCCACACGACAGGCCCGCTTTCCGCAATTGAGCCTTTTTCGCCCGATCAAATCCACTCAGAACGAAACGCTGCCCCGCTTCAATTTCTGTCAATGGCACTGTGGGTTCCCACGCCACCAACTCGTGCAAATAATCTTCTCGTCTGCGCGGTCCAGATGGTTTAGAAGCGATGGTCAATTTTGATCGGTACCATGGAACGCGAAACACATGCAAGTTTTTGGCCTCGACCAAGGCTTGCCAAGAATCGACACCCAATTCAGAGGCTGCATTTTGAACGATGGATGCGCAAACGCGCGCGTCACTTTCCGGATTATGATGATCGAGGTTCCACCCAAAATGGCGCGCAACGTATTTAATCCCGTGCTTCGGCAAATCTGGCCATTGCGTCTTCGCTAATTCAAATGTGCAATAGAATTCCGGAGCCGTCTGAGCGTCCATCTCGTGAAAGCTGAATGCGTGGCCCAAATGCTTGCATTCCACCACACCTGCATTGTGTGCTACGACTGGAATCCCTTCAACCATTTTTTGGACTTCAGCCCAAACTTTGGGAAAAGACGGTGCCCGAAGGGTGTCCGCCAGGGTGTAATCAAAATTCCAACGCTGCCAATCGCCAAATGCTTCAACCACGGGACGGACAAGGGAACGAAATCGACTGACTTCGTGGCCTTCATCAAAAACGACCAATCCCACTTCGCAAATATTGCCCACATCGCTCGTAGCACATTCCAAATCCAAGGCGGCAAACTTCATCGATTTCAATTTCAATTTTCAGATTCTACTTGGTCCAATACATCTTGGTAACTCCATACCGGAACGCCGAGACTGGTCGCCTTTTCCAATTTCGAACCCGCCTTCTCTCCGGCGACCAATGCATCAGTCTTTTTGCTGATTGAGTTCGTCACCTTGCCCCCGTGAAGTCGTATCAAATCCGCCAACGCTTCACGGGGTATGGCATGCGTACCTGTGATGACGAGGGTTTTTCCAGCGAGGCGCGTGGAGGCCCCCTGCTCTTCCCGTCGTTCTTGTAATTTCAACTGCAAGCCCGCAGCCTCCAATGCCTGAAGCTGCTGAGCATGTGCTGAGTCATCAAAATAAGCGCGCACGCTTTGAGCAATTTCCATTCCCACTCCGTGAATGGCGAGCAATTCCTCCTCACTTGCTCCTCGCAACGCCTCCAGACTTCCAAAATATTCAGCCAGAATTGACGCCGTTTCACTTCCAACATGTCGAATCCCAATGGCAAACAAAACCCGATCAAATGATCGGTCTTTTGAATGTGCTATGGCCGAGAGTAAATTGCTTAATTCCACTTCACCTAGGCGTTGACGAGTTCGCGGCGTGAGCCGGTGAAGCAGGGCTTCGAAGTGTAGCCATTCAAGTTCTGTCACCCCCCAACCATCGCGTTCCCATGATAACGCCTTTGGACCTAGCAGTAACTGGTCGGAAAACTCCACGGTCTCTGCGCTTGCTTGCATTTGTGCCGCCATTGGAAAATCTTGGACGGCAGTTTGGACAAACTTTTTCCAATCTGTGTTCCACTGCAATGCCTTTTGCAATCCAAACGCATCCGTTTCACGGTGATTCAACCAATCCTCGACCTGTGATTTACTGATCGGACTTGCATCCGGTGAAACTCGGGTTCCCTGTGCGTTACGGTATTGCCAAATGCCCAACGCGTGCAGATACTGGAGTTGCAACTGCGCATCGGTAGGCTCATTCGTCAACTTGTAAATCACGGTTCGTTGGCGCCAATCTTCCGTGGCTCGGTCTTGCAATTGGTACAGATCTGAAAAATCCGATATCCCCCCTTTGCGCACGAGCAAATCGATGATCTCAGGCCCAAGGCCGTCGATGTTCATCGCTTTTCTGCTCACGAAGTGCTCGATTCGCCCCCGAACTTGTGGCGGACACGACGCATCATTTGGGCAATAATGCCGAGCCTCTCCTTCTTTTCGAATCAGTTCGGATCCACATTCCGGGCATTCCCGAGCATAGACCAAAACGGGGGAGTTGGAATCCCGTCGGCTCGTATCCACTTCGATCACTTTCGGAATGATTTCCCCCCCCTTTTCCACAAAGACCCAATCGCCGATCCGAATGTCCAGTGCCGAAATTTGATCGGCATTGTGAAGGGATGCCCTCCGAACGGTAGTGCCCGCAATCAGTACGGGCTCTAATTCAGCAACCGGTGTGATGGCTCCTGTTCGACCCACTTGATACGTGATGTCCAGCAGTTGCGTGGCTTGACGCTCAGACTCGAATTTATAAGCAATCGCCCAACGCGGTGACTTGGCCGTCATGCCCAATTCACGTTGCTGTTGGTAAGCATTGACTTTGATGACCACACCATCGATGGCGAATGGCAAATCGTGACGGGCTTCATCCCAGAAAACAATGTAATCCAAGATGCCCTCGATGTCTCGAGTGGATTCAATCATCCGGGAAGCAAAGTCTGGGATAGGAAACCCCCATTGACCTGCAGCGAGCACGCTCGCCGAGTGGCTTTCCAAATTCGATGGAGGATTCACCACGCCGTACAGTTTGCAATCAAGTGGGCGCGAAGCCACAACAGCGCTGTCCTGGCTTTTTAGCGTTCCAGCTGCTGTATTCCGAGGGTTAGCAAATTCGCTTTTCCCATTTGCAAGTTGCTGTGCATTAAGGGCCTCAAACCCCTCCCAAGGAAAATAAATTTCACCTCGGATTTCCAGCCGGTCTGGCGCGTCGCCGTTCAATTTCAGCGGAATAGACCGGATGGTCCGAACATTGGTCGTAATGTCTTCACCTACGGTGCCGTCTCCACGTGTCAAAGCCCGAATAAGCTCGCCATTTTCGTAGTGCAATGCGATGGCAACTCCATCGTATTTGAGTTCCATAACAAACTCGACCTCTTCCCCTTCCAAGATTTTATCCGCCCGCTTTGCCCAATCTCGAATGTCTTCAGCATTGTAAGAATTCGACAACGACAACATCGGCTCCGAATGTTCCACTTTTTCAAACCGATCAGTGATATCACCTCCGACACGTTGGCTGGGCGAATTCACGTCGTACCATTCGGGATGAGCCGCCTCCGCTTCGATCAAAAACTCCATCAACTGATCAAACTCCCTGTCCGAAATCACGGGCTTTGCCTCCACGTAATAGCGGTGATTGTGTTCGTGAAGCGCAGTTCGAAGCGCCTCCAATTCCGCGCGATTTTGCGGTGCACGTCCC
>Ga0181568_10000356_pt1 | contig 39760 bp, 39 predicted proteins | sample 101ome_20_FD_133758 | JGI IMG/M metagenome (GOLD analysis project Ga0181568, IMG submission 133758) | Coastal salt marsh microbial communities from the Groves Creek Marsh, Skidaway Island, Georgia - 101404AT metaG (megahit assembly) | ecosystem: Environmental > Aquatic > Marine > Intertidal...
AACACCAGCCGCCGCAATACCTGAGTCACCCGCTGCCGCACCAACAGTGCCGCCACTGATAATGTAAGAAGCACCGGAGCCCATTGCGCCGTTATTAACGATATTCGGAGAACCATAGGTACCACCACGTACCGAAACACCGTCATCGCCGGCACCGCCGCCACCAGAGATAAAGCCCGACGTGCCTGTGCCACCACCACCATTGTTGATGTTGGTTAGAATGTTGCCTTCACCGTCGATGGAGACACCAGTAGTCGCACCAACAATGCTACCACCACCATCATTATTGGTGGCGTCGCCATTGGAGATGAAGTTGTTGTCGCCGGTCACTAGCACACCTTCACCAACCGTACCGACGATCGAACCTGCAGCCGTACCGCCAAAGTCGCTAATGATGTCAAACACCAAAACGACACTGCCGCTTGAACCAGTCAGATCGATACCAATCGGATCCGACGCTTCACCATCGGCGCGCACATCAATATCCTGGTTGCCAAAACCGTCAGCGTCATAACCGCCGGCACCTGCCGTACAGGTCGTCGCGCCAGGGTCAGTGGTGCCCGTAGCCGGCAAACAGAGCGCTTCAGCTTCCTGCGTCGTCACTGTGACCGCAGCAAAAGTTAACACAACACCCAGTGCGGCCACTTTGGCAGCATCCAGCATTGCATGAATAAGGTTGGTTTTGTTTTCAGTGGTGGAAGAAAACATCGGCTTTAGCCTCCCTAGTAAAACATAGCTGCCCTGGGAGACAAACGCATCCCCCACGACATCCCTCTATAATTGTCTTTATTGATACACATGTGAGAGTGGCATGCAACGCATTTTTGCCTTCATAAGCACAAAAAGTTTGCGACGACGGCGTTGAATTATTTGAACTTTTATCAATTGTCGAATGACCAAAATTGAAACAGATTTGGGGCCTCAAAACACTGGAGCCGAAGGATTCTGCCGTTCCCGCCCGGATTTACACATAGCAGCGCGCTTCCGGGCCTCATTTGCTTTAGGGCTGCACAGCATGATCGCAAGCAACTTGCTTTGTTAAGCGCCACCTGTTGCACAACGGCAACACCCTTTATTTCGCGGCAGCCGCCTTGTCAGTAGCCGCGTGTTTGACTAGGCTGCGCATCACCTTACTTCTTTGAGGGGACAGGGTTGGTAGCACTAGCCCAACGTCTCTTCCTCCACAACATAGCTAGAGTGAGCCATGACCGACAGATTACTGCGTACCGTCCGATCCCTGCTTCCTGCCCTGCTCGCCACAATTTGGCTTTCGACAGGCGCTGCCCAAGCTGCAACCTATTCTCAGGCGGGTGACATCCCCGAGGACAGCCCCTTTTGGCAGTTCCTGCAGAGTCCTCAACACGCTGAATATCTCTTTCGCGTTGCTGCCATGGAAGACCGGGCGATAGGTGTAACATGCAATGAAGATGTTCAGTACAGCCCCGGCGCATTACGCCTGACCCAGCCCGTCACAATGAATGAGGGTGATCCGTACCCCACCGCCGGAGAGTGGCTGGAACGCTTCATTTTGCAAGGCTGCGGCCAAATACGCGTACACAATGCTTTATTCGAGGTGAAAGACGATGGCACCTTGAATGTGCTGCGTGTGGTCCCCGGTCATTCAGCCCGCAGTTTCAGCCTTCTGCGCGACCTGCGCCCACTCATGGAAGCAGCTGCAGAAATTGAGAACTGCGAAACCAAGACGGTTTACAACACATCGCTCAACATCCCCGAAGGCTACGAGAAGCAACACGAAGAACAGCAATATGAAACCTGGTTCGTCGCCGGCTGCGGTGAGCAGCGCGCCATGATCCTGCGCTTTTATGTTGATGAACAGAACAACACTCAGGTTCGCATTGAAGCGCAGTTCCCGATCCAGTTTAATGTATCCGAGAGTGAAGAGTAATGACCGACGACAATGAACTCGGGCGCATCCTCACCCGCGAAGACGGCCACGTCCTGCTGATCGGCATCGATCGCCCCAAGAAGTATAATGGCTTCACCAACAAGATGCTCAACGAGCTGGCTCAGGCCTACACGGAATATGAGAATGGCCCGTGGCGCTGCGCCCTGGTTTATACGACGGGCGCCCATTTTACCGCCGGGCTGGACCTGGCGAATCTCGACCGCGCCGTCGACCTGTTCCCCAAGGAGCTGATCGACCCGGTCGACCTGCACGCCCCCCTGCGCACCAAGCCGGTCGTCGCAGCCGTGCGCGGCATCACCTTCACCATCGGCTTCGAGATTGCCCTGGCGGCTGACATGATCATTGCCGGTTCCGATGCCCGCATTGCCCAACTGGAAGTGAAGCGGAATCTCATTCCTACATGTGGCGGCACCCAACGGATGATCGAGCGGGCCGGCTGGGGCAATGCCATGCGCTATCTGCTGACTGGCGACGAAATGACGGCTCAGGACGCCTATCGCATGGGCTTTGTGCAGGAAGTCGTTGACCCTGAAGCTGTGTACGACCGCGCGCTCGTTATTGCGCACAAGGTTGCTGACCAGGCACCGCTCGCCGTTAAGGGTTTGATCAAGACAGGGCGCACTGCTGCCATTGACGGCTTTGAGGCATCCGTTGCCGACCTGCCTGTGGACAGTGCCGCACTTCGTGACTCGAACGATGCCAAGGAGGGCTTGCAGTCCTTCATCGAACGCCGCAAAGCCAATTATACGGGCACATGATGCCCATAAAGCCGTCTGGCTTAACAGCTTGATTGCAATCAATGTCTTCTGGTCTCTGGCCCGTCAATATCCCTGACAGGCTGAGGACCAGGAGACAATTTGATGAATCTTGAACGGGCACATAGAGAGCAATACCTGCCCGTTGAGGAATCAGCCAGCTTCACCCACTCAACCATTACCGCCGACCGTTTTACGTCGCGTCGCTTTCTTGACGAAGAATGGGAGAGCCTCTGGCCTCGTGTCTGGCTGATGGGTGGTCGTACTTCCGAACTGGAAAAAGCCGGTGACTATATTTGCAAGGATATAGGCCGTGACTCTGTCCTGCTTGTACGTGGCAGAGACGATACAATCCGCGCCTTTTTCAATGTCTGCCAGCATCGCGGTAGCCAGCTGCAATTTGCCGGCAATGGCCAGATGCGCTCCATAAAGTGCCCCTAGCATCACTGGGAGTGGCACCTGGACGGCACCGTGCGCACCATTCCCGATGCAGACCAACTGGCAGACGGTCAAACCTGCGAAGACTTTGGCCTGGTAGAACTGGCATGCAGAAACTGGGGCGGCTTTATCTGGTTCAACATGGATGCAGATCCCGACCCTCTGGAAGACTATCTAGGCACGGTGACGGAGCTGTTGGCCCCCTATCACCTGTCAGAAATGCAATTAACCAGTACGTCGACGGTGGAGTGGGACTGCAACTGGAAAACAGCCATTGATGCTGCCAATGAATCATACCACACGACCAGCGTTCATCCGCAAATGCTGTGGTATATGGATGACGTCAATACGCAGCTGGACTTTTACAGTCAGCACAGTCGCTGCATCACCCCTATGGGGTCCCCTTCACCACGCCTGCACCTTGAGGACCAGAGTATGATCCCCGGTGCCCTGCAGGACATGATGCTACAGGCAGGCATGGACCCATCAACTTATGGAGGTGACCTGACCACACTGCGGCGGGACATCCAGCAACACAAGCGCGCGCAAGCAAGCGACATGAAGGGACCATATGACGAGTTAAGTGATGACCAGCTTACCGACAGCCATCACTACTTCATCTTCCCCAACATCTCGTTGACGTTGCGCGCAGAGAGCGCCACGGTCATTGCGCATCATCCACATCCTACAGACCCGGATCAGATGACAGCCCATATCAGCGTTCTGCAACACCCGGCGGCTCACCTGGCTGAAGACCAGACACTGAGCCAACTACTTGAGCAGGATGGCTTCAATCTGCCACGCGTTCAGCGGGGTCTGCATTCCCGCGGTTTCCAGCAGGGCGCCGCCCTGCTGCCACAGGAGGCCCGCATTCGACATTTCCACGATGTGCTGGATGCCTATCTGACACCCTGACCTCTCGCCTTCTCTTTCCCGGCCTATTCGTTAAAGTAAGGCGCGGAGGGAAAGAATTTGGATTCAGAGCTTTACACAATCGGCCTTTACGTCCTGTTCGGCGGGGCGGCCGTCATTTTCCCGCTCCTGTTCTTCGTAACAGCACCCTATGGCCGACATAGCAGACCAGGCTGGGGGCCTGTCATTCCCGCCAGGCTTGGCTGGGTGGTAATGGAATTACCCTCTCCCTTGTGCTTCGCCTGGCTTTACTTTTCGGGTGACTATTGGGATGAGCCAGTCAGGCTGGCGCTGTTTGCGCTGTTTATGTCTCACTATGTGTACAGGTCCCTCATCTACCCGTTCAGAATGCGGGGGAGCACCAAAACAAAACCGTTCCTGACCGTCATGATGGCAATCCTTTTCAACATCGTGAATGGCAGCCTCAACGGCTGGGCGATCGGTCATCTGGGCACCCATCTGGATGCTGGCTGGCTGGTCGACCCGCGCTTCATCATTGGTGCGGGCCTGTTCATCCTGGGGGCGTGGATCAACCTCCGCTCCGATGCCATTCTCAGGAACCTCAAGCGTCCACCAGACGGCAGCTATGTTGTCCCCCAGGAAGGCCTGCACAGACACGTCGCCAGCCCGAATTATTTCGGCGAAATTATCGAATGGCTGGGCTTCGCAATCGCGTCCTGGACGCTACCGGCACTTGGCTTTCTGGCCTTCACAATTGCCAATCTGGCACCACGGGCACGCAGCCATCAACAGTGGTATAGACAGACCTTTCTGGATTACCCCAGGGAACGCAAGGCGCTGATCCCAAAAGTCTGGTGATTTAGCGATAGAGAACCAGCTCGCCGCTCTCGATGGAAAAGCCGGAAAGGCGGGACAGAAAACTCATACCCAGCAGTGACTGGTCCAAGTCTGCCATGTTCACAGAACCCCCCACGTCCCGAAGTGTAATGTCACCCACCTGGATAGATGAAAGCGTCACAGGCGCTGAACGCCCCATGCCGTTGGCCGTGCTGGTGAGTTGCGTATAGGCCAGAGTATCCGGGTCGAGGCCAATGGCCCTGGCCGCCTGATGAGACAGCACAACATTGCTTGCGCCGGTATCCACCATGAAGACGACCGGGGCCCCTTCAACCTGCGCCCGGAGAACAAAATGGCCGCGTTCATCTGCCGTAATTGCAACGCCACCATCTGCCATCTGGCGCGGGCTTGTCGGGTCAACCTGCCCGCTCAAACGGTCAGCAACCATGCCGAATTCGTCGGCAAAACTATACACCAGCAGCAACCCGCCACCCAGCGCCAGCCATATGCCGATATCACGTAGTGACCGGCGCATATTCCGCACAAAACCGGCGCTCAGACCCGTAACAATGACGCTGAGCAACAATCCAAGATAGATCAATCTGGCCCAGCTATCGTCATCCAGAGCCTCGCCCCGCATGACGACAAGGCCGACCACCAGGCCAGCGACCAATATAAGGCCAATGGCTACAGCACGACCTGCCCGGGAACCGCCGTTTTGGCGGTCTTTATCGTCCTCTTCTGGGGGCTGATCCCACGGACCGGGCATTGTCTGCGCTCGGCTTATTCGGCGCTATCGTCCGCAGCTTGTTCTTCAGGCAGTTCGAACGCCAGCAACACATTGCCAGGCATATGGAAGTAGATGCCGTAGCCGGAATTCATATACAGCCGGTTGCCTTTAACCAGCGGGCCAACAGCGCCGCCGAAGGACCCGCCTGACGCTGGCTCACCCGACAATGTGGCGTACTGAACCGTTGAATCATAGTCCCACAGGATTTCACCGGTCTCGGTATTATGTACCCGCATACGGCCGTCCATGGCACCCGCGTAGACCAGACCAGGTGACACGCTGACAGAGGCTGAAATGCCTGGTGCGCATCCAAATCGCCCTTCGCAAACATCGTCTGCCGGCGCCTTCCAAATGTACTCACCCGTCATCAAATTCAATGCATATAGACCGGGTCGTCTAGGTTCCGGATATTCCCGACCATCCGGCATGTCAGTGACCGGTACAAACACTGTGTCGCCTTCCACGCCCATGCCGAAGTGAATACCGCCCTGAATACCCCCACGGCCAACTTTCTGCTGCCACAGAATGTCACCCGTATCGGGGTCCAACGCGTGGACCATACCCGACTTCTGGCCACCCAACACATAGCCTTTGCCATTGCTGTCTTCCGCATAGACAACGGCTGCACCAAAGTCGAAATCAGGTCCGTCTTCGGCGGGGCAATTATCGTCATTCGGCATGTCGCAGGCCTGGTTCCAGGCATCATTCGGCGTGGCCTGGAACGACCAATTTATGGCACCCGTATCGAGGTCGAGTGCGAAGATTGCGTCACTGGTCAAGGTCGCCGGTGACGAGTAGTTTTCGCCGGTACCGAAGTAGAGCTGATTGCGCTCAGTATCGATTGCAGGGCTGTTCCACGACGGCGCACCAGAGGGACCATAATTGTCTGTTCCCGACCGGTTCTGACCCAGAAGTTGTGGCTCTTCATCAATCGTAAATGTCTGCCAGACAACGTCACCGCTGGCCGCATCATAGGCCACGGCAGACCCGCGGAATGTGCAACATTCATAGGTGGGGTACATGGCCGGCGTTACTTCGAGCGAAGATACCGTGACATAGAGCTTGCCGTCAAAGAGCGACGGTGTCCCTGTGATCGTTGCGCTCGGATGATCGTCCGGGCGGTGGCGCCATACCTGCTCGCCAGTAACAGCGTTGATCGCATAAACATTGCCCAGCAGATCACCGAAATAGGCAAGCGGTTGTGCGTCGGTGTCACCTGCTTCCCATTCATCAATGACTACGCCGGTTCGCACCTCGGCAGATGCCTGGAATTGCCAGCGGACACAGCCCGTATCTGCGTCTAGGGCCAGGACATCGCCATTGTGGCTACCGACATACAGGGCGCCACCAGCCGCCATGGGCTGTGAGCGGGCACGGACAGCTTCAGGGTAGGCAAAGGCCCATTTCAGCTGCAACGAGGCCACATTGTCGCGGTTAATGTTGGAGGCGGGCATCATACGCGTGTTGCCGCGGGTCATACCCCAGGCGGGCACCAGCGGTGTATCATCATAGTCAAAGGCCAGCGCGTCGTCCTGACACATCACTACAGGGTACGCCACCTGCTGGCCAATTCTTGTGCCGGAAAGATATTCAGCAACCGCGCGCTTCTGGTCGCGGGACAGGTCGCCGGACTCAGCCTGCATCACACCTTCGTCCAGTGCCTTGAAGATGGAATCCGGAGACATGATCTCCAACATCGACGTGTGAGGGGCTTTGGGAACCTGCCCCTCATGGCACCCTGCACAAACCTCTTCATAGGCCTGTGCGCCGGGGCCTTCCGGGTCCTTTAGCGCCTGTCGTTCCGCCATAGCGGCCAAGACAGCCGGGTCGTCAATGGTCATACCGCCCACAGTGACAGGTTCTGGTGTTGGCTCTGACGCCTGTTCTGGCTCCTCCGCGCTACATGCGGCCAGACCAACAACAACAAACATGCTCGCGGCCCATTTGGCCAACGCATTGTATTTCATAGGAACTTCCCCGTCTCTTCCCCAACATCCGCCACGGATCATGGAGCGATATAAATTGTGGCGCTGATCGTGCCACGTGCATCCCGACAAGGCAACGTCCAAAAGTCACCTATAACTTTAGAGCTCAATCCGAGTGGCGCCCGGCAAGCGACAGACCAGCATCCATCAACGGCAATTTACGGTAGCGCGTGCCTGTTGCCGCGAATAGTGCATTGGTTAACGCAGGTGCAATCGGCGGCACACCCGGCTCGCCTATGCCACCGATAGGGCCACCCTCAAGAATATGGACATCGACAGGCGGCACCTGCCCCATGCGTACCATTTCATAGGTGTCGAAGTTCTTCTGAACGGCCGCGCCATCTGCCACGTCAATCCGGCCATACATAGCGGCGGTCAGGCCGTAGATGATGCCGCCTTCGATCTGGGCCTGGATGGTCAGAGGATTGATTGCCATGCCGCAGTCAATAACAGCGGTTATCCGTTCCAATCGGATATCATCATCCTCCTGCATCGACAGTTCCACGACCTGCCCGATCAGCGACCCGAAGCATTCATGGAAGGCCATGCCGCGAAAGCGCCCCTTCTCTGGCTTGGCGGCCCAATCAGACGCCTGCTTCAATTTGGCCAGCAGCGCCAGTTCGCGGCCTTGGCCGACGAGCAATCGTTCACGCAAAACGAATGGATCCGTGCCACTTTCCTGGGCAATTTCATCGAGAAAACTCTCAACAAAGAAGGCCGTGTAGGAATGCGGCACCGAGCGCCAAAACCCCAACGGCGCGCCGAAGTCCGGCATGGCATAGCGCAACCGCTGGTGCGGAATGGCATAGGGCAAGTTGTCGGCCCCATAGACTGAAACAGGGTCAACCTGGCCTGTCACGCGATGTGGCGCCTGCTGCTTCGAGATTGAGGGAACAGCAAGCGTTGCATCCCAAGTAACCGGCATGCCCGGTACGTTCAGTCCCGCGGCAAAGCGCCCCTTGGCAATGGGTCGCATGAGGCCGTGGCTCATATCCTCTTCGCGAGACCACAACATCTTCACGGGGCGCCTGGCCTCCTGCGAGGCGATAATGGCCGGACGAATGAAATCCATTGAACTGCGCCGCCCGAAACCGCCGCCGAGGAAGGTCACATGGACCGTAACATCGTCTTCTGCAACACCAAATTCCTGCGCAATCCGCAAGCGCTCGCGCCCCGCGCTCTGCACGGGTGCCCATACGTCGATCTTGGCATCCCGCACCCAGGCGGTGGCATTCATGGGCTCCATGGTGGCCTGGTGGAGGTATGGCACTTCATAGGTCGTCGTGATGGATTTGGAGACAAACTTACTGGCTTGGGCAATATTGCCCTGGTCGACAATTTTTGCCGTCTTGCCTCTAAGGGCTTTGGCTAGCCCATTAGCAACCACGTTCGAATCCTCTGCCTTCGCGGACGAAGAGTCCCATTCCGGCGTCAACGCCGCCAATCCCTTGCTAGCAGGCCAATAGCCGCTCCCCAGCACCATGACAGCGGCATCGGTTGTGACGACATGCTCTACGCCTTTGACGGTCAAGGCGGGGGCTGCATCAACAGTTTTCAGCTTCCCGCCCCATTGCGGGCACTGCTGTATGGTGCCGACCAGCATGTCTTCCAGCACAACATCAACACCGAACCGGGCCTGGCCTGTCGACTTGTCGCGCGCATCCAGCCGCTTGGTGGGTTTGCCCAGCAAGCGCCATTCAGCCTTCGTTTTGATCGCTGCCGTCGCGGGGGCCGGCAACATGGAAGCCCCTAAAGACAGATCGCCATAACTCGCCGTACGGTCGCCCGCCACGATGGCGCCATTGCGAGCGATGCAGTCTTCAAGCGGCACATTCCATCTGTTGGCAGCAGCCTGCCGCAACATGTCGCGCGCGATTGCCCCGGCTTTTGAGACCACTCCATACTGACTTCTGATTGTCCTGCTGCCCCCCGTCCCGGAAGCTGCTGATACAACAGCGCCTTCCTTTGCTGCTGGTGCCAGCAGGACGCGAATTGTCGACCAGTCGGCTTCCAATTCCTCTGCCAGAATCATGGGTAACGCTGTGTGGACCCCCTGCCCCATTTCTGCATGGGTCAGGCTGATGGTGATGGTACCATCCGGCTCGATCATCACATAGCCATTGAGCCGCCCGTCAGCTCCCACGCGGTTACCCCAGGCGTCCAGCCCACCAGGCAGGTGAAAACCCAGCACCAGCCCACCGGCTGCCCCCGCCCCCACCTGCAGGAAGCGGCGGCGCGAAACATTTCTGACAACCGGGCCGTTCATCGTTCCTCGACCACACGGTGGATGGCCTTGCGAATGCGCGAATAAGTGCCACAGCGGCAGATATTCGTCATGGCCGCATCAATTTCAGCATCTGTTGGCTTTTTGTTTTCCGACAACAGGGCAGCAGCAGCCATTATCTGGCCACTCTGGCAATAACCGCACTGCGGCACGTCTTCTTCCACCCAGGCGTCAGACATGTCACCCATGCCGACCTCTGCCAGCCCTTCAATGGTGATGATATCGAGCCCCTCGGCCTCTTCCACAGACACGCCACAGCTGCGCACGGCAGCATCGTCTGCCAACACGGTGCAGGCGCCGCAGGCCGATATGCCACAGCCATATTTGGTGCCCATCAGGCCCAAATTATCCCGCAGCGCCCACAGCACCGGCGTGTCGCCGTCTATGTCCAGGCGATGGTCGACCCCGTTGATACGCAACACATAGGCCATCGTTGACTATACCTGGGCGTTACACGTTGTCCGACACAACAGAAGCGCGCGGCCCCAGATGCGACCCCGAATCTACGGTGTAGATGGCGCCTGTCGTATGGTGTCCGCTAAGAGCAAAGAACACGATAGGTTCGGCCACTTCAACAGGCGAGCTGGCTGCATTGAGTACCGTGCTGCGCTCCACTGAACTCATCAGGTTATTATAGACATCCTCGCCCAGCCCTTCGCGGAGCCAGCGCGTCTGGATAAAACCGGGACATACAGAATTTACCCGAATTTCCGGGCCCAGCGCGCGCGCCAGAGACTTGGTCATCGTATTCAGCGCGCCTTTAGAGGCAGCATAGGCAATGCAGCTGCCAATGCCTTCAATACCCGCGATGGAAGATACATTCACAATAGAGCCTTCGCCCTGTTCCTTCATGTGCGGCACAACAGCCCGCGTCATCTGGAAGGTCCCGACGACGTTGACGCTGTAGATGCTCTGGAAGTCTTCGGCGTCCAGCCCATCGAGATTGGCATGGGCCACAAACTTTGATCGCCCGGCATTGTTGACCAGAATGTCAACGCGCCCCCATTTTTCGACAGTTTCAGCAACCATGCGACGGCAGTCGTCGTCATTCGAAATGTCGGCCTGGCAGAGCAGTACTTCGGCGCCGACCTCTTCACAGCGTGCAACGGCCGCTTTGGCTTCATCGAAGCTCTTGGTGTAGTTGATGACCACATTGGCACCGAGTTTGGCCAGCTCCACGGCCACTTCTTCGCCCACGCCGGTGGCGGACCCTGTCACAATGGCAACCTTGCCGGTAGCATCCAGCATTTTTGTTCTCCCCTTAAACGAATCTAGCTGCGGTCTATCTTATTGGCTCGCCACTGCAATTGCACATTGTCCTTCAGCCTTGTAGCGAAAATCTTGCCCGGATCTTGTCAATATTCAGGATCAGCCACAAAGCGCTGAGCCCGTTCCCAATAATAAACATAGGGACGATCCACAGCATTGCCTTCCATTTCACCGGCTCGACAATGAAAATCACCAGCGAAATCAGTGCAAAGCCAATCATCAGATCGCCCAGCATCACAACCAGCCATGGGTCGCTGTTGAACACACCGCCATCAATGGGCCACTTGCTCATAAAGCCCCAGCCCATGAGGGCCAGAAAGGCTACAAATAGTAGAATGGCAATCAGTTTCAACGGATTCATTTTATCCTCCCAATCAGAACCGGTACGCCGTCAAAATAAAGTGATATACACCGTAAATCACTTATAGCCATTGGACCGGCGCCCCTGTACATTGTCTCCCAACTTAGGAGGAGAACAATGAACACAAAATTCACGCTGATCAACTCGATGCTGGCACTGGCCCTTCTGGCCGGCTGCGGCGAAGCCGAACAGGCTACCGAGGCAGCAACACAAAGTGAGGCACCTGCTGCCGAAGCACCGGCTGCAGAAGAAGCCGCGCATGGCCATGCCCTGACCTTCACGGACGCCCAGGAAGCCTATGTCGCCAACTACATGGCGCAGGTCACCGAGGGCCCGTTCGACATGGAACGCATGATCACTGAAAAGAGCGGCCTGTCCCACAAAGAAATGGCCACGGTCTTTGCCCACCCGTTATTGGGCATGCGCGGGCTTGAAGTCATGGTCGATCTGATGAAGCCGGAAGGGTCGATGTATTTCGACGCCATTTTCGGCGCCAATTATGGCCAGCACGATATTCGCAACTGGCTGGTGCCGACCATGGTGGAAAGCTCATTCCTCCAGTTCCGGCCCACGGGCCCCGCCATTTTCATGGATGACGGTGAAGGTGGCACCACCATTGATGAATGGATCATGGTTGCAGACTTCGGCGACACCGAAATCTTCATGGGCAATGGTATTTCCGTCCGCCGCTTCCGCGACGGTTGGCTAGTCGACTCGCTCGACGTCTATGACGCTGCCCTGTCCCGCACACCACCACCGGCTGATGCCATGGCCATGATGGAAGCCATTGGCCCTGCAGCCGCTGAAATGCCGCCCCTGCCGCCTTACCCGGAAATGAACTTCCAGCCGGTTGAAGTGGAAGCCCCCGCCCCGCTGTCAGAAGCAGCAAAGGCCTGGATGGCTGCCCGCACTGAAGCACGCGCCAATGGCGAATCAGGCACGAACACGACGCCAACAGGCCTGTCCAATGATGACCTGCATCAGTTGCATAACGACCCCGTTGCCAGTATAGATTTTGAGCTGATGGCCGACATGATGCACCCGACGGATGCTGTCTATATCGACCCGATCTTTGGCAACTTCAAAGGCCAGGACGCCATTCGTGAATGGTACACAGACATCATGGGTAAAATGGGCAACATTGTTTTCGAACCCATTGCACAGCCTGTCTGGGATGGCAAGAATTCCCTGCAGATGTGGCGTCAAATGGCGGTTCAGCCTGATGGCTCCAAGGTCGAAATGACCTGGGGTTATTCTGTCCGCAAATTCAAAGATGGTTGGCTGACTTATGCTGCAGACTATTTCGACACGTTCCCACTGCAGAACCCCGATGTGCAAGCCGCTGGTATGGCCGCTGGCTCTACCATTTCGATGGAAGACATCATGAAATACCGGGCACCGCAGCAATAACGGGTCCCTCGTTCCAAACCATGGAGGCCGCGCCTGGTGCGCGGCCTTTTTTTCGTCTCGATGGTTTGATTTTGATCAAGGCGCCAACAGGCGCTTTCCCACACCCTTTCTCAACACAAGGGAATCATAGGTCGGGATTGATCCATGAATATCGAAAACCCCAAGGGGCTGAAACCGGGCGAAGCGCGGTGTGAATCGGAAACGGTACAGGACATCCTGGACCGCGACACACGGCCCATCCCCGAGGTTCTGCGCGAGCAGAACTACGCCTAAGTTGGGTCCGATGACATTCCCGCTGAACGCTATTACAGCCGCGACTGGCACGACCTAGAAGTCGAACATGTCTGGAAAAAGGTCTGGCAGATGGCCTGCCGGGAAGAAGAAATTCCCGAAGTGGGTGATTATGTCGTCTATGACGTTGCCGGCCTGTCGCTGATCGTAACCCGCACGGGCAAAGACGAAATCAAGGCCTATCATAATTTCTGCCTGCACCGCTTGCGCAAACTGCGCACGGAAGATGGCTCGGTAGACCAGTTCCGTTGCCCCTACCATGGCTGGACCTGGAATGTTGACGGTTCCATCAAGGAAATTCCGTGCGACTGGGACTTCCCCCATATCAACGAAGACAATGGTAACCTGATTGAAGCCAAGACAGGCACCTGGGGTGGTTTTGTCTTTGTAAACATGGACCCGGATTGCGAACCGTTGGAGACCTATCTGGGCGCACTGCCAGAGCACTTCAAGCGTTGGCGCTTTGATGAATGCTACAAGGCCGTGCACGTCAAAAAGAAGATGGCCGCCAACTGGAAGATTTGTGCTGAAGCCTTTATCGAGAGCTATCATGTGATCGACACACACCCGCAAATCATGCCGCACACGGCCGATGCCAACACCCAGTATGACAATTACGACGGTGAGCACTTCAACCGCATGATAACGCCCATGGGCGTGCCCAGCCCGCATCTGGATGAAATCTCTGAACAGCAGATCATTGATGCCATGATGGGCACCCGAGGCCCTGCTGTGGCCCGTGGGGCAGACAATATCTCCGAGGAACAAGCCAGCGAGCCGGCAAGCACGGCACCTCTGCTGGCGGTTCCCTCCAACCAGACGGCACGACAGTTCCTGGCCGATATTTCCCGCGATTCGCTGCAGGATGCCACCGGCTACGATTACTCTGACTGCTCAGACAGCGAAATGCTGGATGCGATCCAGTACTTCGTGTTCCCCAATTTCTTCCCCTGGGGTGGCTTTTCACCCAATGTGATCTATCGATTCCGGCCCGATGGCAATAATCCGGAATCAGCGATTGTGGAAATCATGATCCTGCACCGGGTTGACCCGTCGCAGCCCAAACCACCACCCGTCCCGGTGCACGAGATGCCAGACGATGGCGACTGGGCAGATGCCGGAGAACTGGGTGGCCTGGGCGCTGTGTTCGACCAGGACATGATCAACATTCCCCACGTACAGGCTGGCGCGCGTATCTCGTCGGCAACCAAGGCCGCGGCTTCCATTGGCAATTTTCAGGAAAGCCGAATTCGCGACCTGCACAGAAATTTAGAGCGGTATATCAATAAATCCTGACCACGCTTCCCGTTATACCGTTCTGGATAGCCCCGGCCCAACTTCGGTTGGCCGGGGCACTTACTTTGTGGGCCTGAATTTGTGGGCTCTATTCTGCCCCAGCATCATCCGCCGCAGGGTTTAGTGCCATATAGTCAAGCGTCAGGTTGACCATGGCCTTTACGCCTGTAAGCAGCGCGCCATTGTCGACATAATAAAAGGGTGAATGATTGGGCGCGGCCTCGCCAAAAGGCACCCCTGGCTTATTGGTGCCAAGGTGAAAATACATACCCGGCACTTCACGCGCAAAGTAGGCAAAATCTTCAGCCCCCATCGCGGGCGGGCCGTCTGTGATCACTTTGCCGTCAAGGGCCGCACGACGCAGGGTTGGCAACATCTGGTCGACCAGTGTGGGCTGGTTAAACACGACCGGCGCGTAGGTCCGGAAGGATACCTCCGCCTTGGCCCCGACGCTTTCAGCTACCGTTTCCGCTGTATGCCTGATACGGCGTAGCAAATCTTCATGCATATCCGGGTTCAGATGACGAATAGTGCCCAGCATATCGACCCGGCCGGTGATGATATTGCCCCGCACGCCCCCTTCAATCTTGCCAATAGACACTACGCTGGGGGCCGATGCTGCACCCATCTGACGGGCCACCATGGTCTGCAGGGCTGTAATAATCTGAGCAGAGGCTGAGATAGCATCCACCCCCAACTCCGGCATGGCCCCATGTGTTTGCTCACCCGTTACAACGATCTTTAACCGGTCAGAACCGGCCATGGCCGCCTGCTTGCGCACCCTAAGCGTACCGTGTGCCATCGGTGAGGTGTGCAGGCCAAAGACAACATCAGGGCGTGGGTCTGCAAAGACACCTTCTTCCAGCATCATTTTAGCGCCACCGTTTTCTCCTGCGGGCACCCCTTCTTCCGCCGGCTGGAAAATGAAAAGGACCGTGCCGGCCAAATCTTCACGATGCGACGCCAACACTTCGGCTGCGCCCATCAGAATAGCCGTATGGGCATCATGCCCGCAGGCATGCATCACACCCACTTCGGCGCCCTTGTATTGCGTGCGTACCTTGGACGCGAAAGGAATGTCTACCTGCTCTGTCACCGGCAGGCCGTCCATGTCAGCGCGAAGCGCCACCACCGGGCCAGGCTTGCCACCTATCAACACTGCAACCACCCCTGTGTGGGCTACCTGTGTACGGATTGTATCCATCCCCAAGGACCGCAAATGGGCCTCAACAACACCAGCAGTGCGGACTTCCCGGTTACCCAATTCGGGGTGTTCGTGAATATCTTCACGCCAGGCAATTACCCGGGGTTCGACCGCTGATATACTGGCTTCGATATTTTCATTGGCGCTGGTGGGTGTGCCTGTCAGCACAATGCCTATTGCCGCTGATGCCACGAGACCAAACAGGAATTTACCTGTCATATGTTTTCTCCGTCTTTTTACCCAAGGCTATTGCCGGGCATGACACTTGTCGAGTCAGCAAGCTTGATTGAAATCAATGTAGTCGTCTTTAGGGCCCATTAAACAGACCATGAACCATACTATTCAACAGTGAGATGACCTGATCCCATGACCGAGATCTTCAACATTTCAAACGATTGCGACGCGTCCTCCGAAACCAGCTGCCGCGCAGCTGCCACCCGCGTTTATGCCGAACTCAAAAAGTCGGGCGTTGGGGAGCGCTCTGCCTTTAATGCAGCGGTGCATCTGTTCCGCCACCGGCACCCCGAAGCGCCCGCCAGCGACGCGCCCTATATTGTTGCCGACTGGCTGGAGCCCCAAGCTACCCACTAAGAGACCGCCCAATAGGTACTAGCCGAAGCTAAGACGCTTTACGCACCGCCATTTCCAGGCGCAGGTCGCGCTTGAGAATTTTACCATTGGCATTGCGGGGCAAAGGCTCGTCGCGAATATCGATCTCGACCGGCACCTTGAAGGCTGCAATATGCTGCGCGGCATGGTCCATCAGTTCCTGAGCACTCGCTGTTGAGCCTGCGCTGAGTTGCACGACAGCAGCCACTTCTTCCCCCAACACCGTATGTGGCAGGCCGATAACTGCCGCGTCGACCACGTCCGGATGGTCATACAACGCATTTTCAACTTCAATGCAATAGATGTTCTCACCGCCCCGGATCAACATGTCCTTGGCACGATCAACGACGTGCAGAAAACCGCGTTCGTCCATGGTGCCAACATCGCCAGAACGCATCCAACCATCAGTAATGGCCTCTGCTGTGGCTTCAGGCTTGTTCCAATAGCCCTTGATGATATTAGGCCCATACATCCAGATTTCACCCAGCTCACCCGGCGGCAGGGCATTGCCTTCATCATCGACAATCTTGACCTCACACACCGGCACAGTGGTGCCCGCGCTTTCGGGATTTTCGACATAATCGATAGCGGCATTCATGGTCACGATGCCTGATGTTTCGGTCATGCCATAGCCGTTCGAGGGGTGCGCATCCGGGAAGGCTTCTTTTAACCGCCGCACCAGCTCAGATGCTGACGGTGCGCCACCATAGCCAACGCCAGTGATGGTCGAGGTGTCTCGCTTCTCAAAATCCGGCGACTCAAGCACCTGCCAGGCCATGGCCGGCACGCCGCCGAAATTGGTTAGCTCTTCGCGTTCAATCAACTCCAGCGCCCGCTCCGGGTTCCATTTGTACATCAGCACCATTTTGCCGCCATTGAACAGAATTGGCATGAGGCTGGAATGCGTCCCGGTCACATGGAATAGCGGCACAGACAGGAGCGACTGCCGGCGCGGTGCATCTTCTGGAGCCAGAATTTCCTCCCCCATCCGCAAGGTGGCCTGGGCGCCGATATATGCGAGGCTCAAGAGCGATGAACAGGCATTCCTGTGTGTCCCCAAGGCACCCTTGGGGTTGCCTGTCGTACCGGAGGTGTAAAAAATCGTGGCGTCATCATCCGGGTCAATTGCGACATCGGGCAGGCTTTCTTTGCCCGCATGGGCAGCCACCACGTCGGCAAAGTCCTTGTGCCCCGGCAATGTCGGTTCATCCGCCCGGGCGACGATAACACCATCAAGCTTCAATGTTTCGTAGTAAGGGGCTAATGCCCGCTCCCGAGCCTGGTCACACAGCATGACCTGCGCACCAGAGTCGGACAGGCAATAATCCAGCTCTTCGCCCATCAGCCAGGCATTGACAGGCACCACAATGGCCCCGGCACACACGGCAGCCCAGAAGGCGACCGACCATTCCGGGAAGTTGCGCATGGCCACAGCCACCCGGTCCCCATTCTTGATGCCATAGTCCTCAACGAGCGCATGGGCGAGCGCAACGACCTGGCTGTAATGCTGGGCAAAGGTTAGTTCTTCGTCTTCATAGACGATGAAAACACGGTCACCATATTGGGCACTGTTCAGGAAAATATCCCGTAGGGTGGGTGGCGCATTCTTCCAGCTGCGGACCTTGCGGCCCAGCGCCTCTACCTCTTCCATTTCGAACATCTGCCCGGGCGCGGTCATTGCCGCCCGAATCTCAGCCTGGCTCAGTGCCATGTCTCTCTCCCCTTAATGACGGGGTGAGCCTATATCGGCTTTGCAAGACCGCGCAAGCGCTGTCGTCAGTGACGTGGTTTGCGTGGCTGATTCCAGGGGCTATTACTATTTGATGATGGCGGCTTCGGGCTGCTGTCACGTCTACCCCAGGGGCCTGCCTGCCCCGAACGAACGTCAGATCGAGTCGGCTGGAAGACATCCCGCACCGGCTCCCGATAAAACGGCTTGTGCTGGGCGCTGGCAAAAAGCGGCACACCCGGCAGCTTCATGAGGGGAATAAGCGCCATGCCAGCAACGAACCCACCCACATGCGCCCAGAAGGCGACGCCACCACCCGAACCGGAAGAGCCAAAGCCACTCAATAATTGCATCCCGAACCAAACGCCCAGAACGATCAAAGCAGGCACCCCAATGATACCAAACGGGAACATCAGCACCCGCACCTTGGCCCGGGGGAACAACATCAAATACGCGCCCAACACACCAGAAATAGCGCCTGACGCGCCGATCATCGGGATATCGCTCTGAGGGTTCACCAGCGTCTGCGCCCCCGCTGCCGCCAGCCCACAGACAAGGTAGAAGATGATAAATCGCTTCCAGCCCAGGGCGACCTCTACATTGTCGCCAAAGATCCAGAGGTAAAGCATATTGCCTGCCAGGTGCATGAACCCGCCATGCAGGAACATAGAGGTAAACAGGGTTGCCCAGGGCGGCACCATGAAGATATCCGGCGGTAATTGAGCGTCCCCCACCAGGGTCGACGGCACCACACCAAGCGCCAGAATAGCCATGTGGAGGGCGCGATCACCCAACGACATCTGCCAAAGAAAAACCAACACGCAGGCCGCAATAAACGCCCAGGTCAGAACCGAGCGGCCATGATGCGGGTTGTCATCGCTGATTGGGAACATGGTTTTGCACCTTCACACGCCTGCGCTGCCTATATAAGTGGCAATTACCGACATTACCGCAACATTTTCATCGAGTTAGTTTTTGCCATCGCCGCTGTAGTGACTAAGATGCTGGTCACACAGTGCATTCACTATCGGAGCGGAAAACATGGAATCCATCCTTAACGGCGCGAAAATTATTCAGAACGCCTATGTTGTCGACAATCTTCAGGAAGCCATGGAGCGCTGGACAAAACTCTACGGCATTGGGCCGTGGGTAATACTGGCCGATGTAAAGGGCGATAATCTGACGTATCGCGGCGAGCCGTCCGAGCTTGTTTTTTCGGCGGCCTTCGTCCAGAGCGGCGAAATCAACATCGAACTGATCGAACAGCATACCGATGGCCCAAGTGCCTTCCGCGACATGTTCGCCCCGGGCGAAGAGGGCTTTCACCATGTTGCCATTATTTCTGAAGACTATGAAGGTGACAAAGCCCGCTTTGAGGCCGCCGGCTGCCCTGTGGCTACAGAATTCAGCAGCGGGCCGGACAGTGGCATCACCTTTGTCGACACACGCGAAAAGCTGGGTCACATGGTGGAGTTGTACCAGAATGAGGCAGCCATTATGGGGCTTTATTCCGTCATTCGTCAGGCCGCTGAAAACTGGGATGGCGAAACACTCATCGCAGGCGGGTAACACGCCGCCCGGCAAACGCACGGGCGCAGATTACTTGTTGCGCCCCTGCTTCCCGCCACTCCTGTTGCTACCGAACTTGCCACGATTACCTGAATAGGCACTCGAGCGTTGCTGGCGGGACTGATATCGCTGTTGATATTGTTGGCGATAAGAGGAAGCACGGCTGCTTCGGCTAGACGCCGATGAGGCGTTGTTCTGGCTGGTTGTTGCTGGCTGGCTGCGGCGATTTTGGCGTGTCGTATTGCCTTGGCTGTAGCCGCTGCGGCGGCTCCCATCCCGATAAGCACCCTGATTGTTACCACGCCCCTGGGCGCCATCATTACCCCTGCGGCGCGGCGCGTTGCCAACAGCGGGCGGCATATCAGCATGCCGCCTTACCTGGCGGCCATCATTTCTGCGTCCATCACGCCCGCGCCGTCCTTCACGGTCTCCACCCCTGCGGTCCCGCCGTGCATGGCGTCCATCATCCCGGCGGCCGTCTCGCCCCCGTCGCCCTTCATGGTCGCCATCCCGACGGTCTCGTCTGGAATGCCGCCTGTCATCCCGGTCACGCCGGTGCCTACGACCGTAACGGTCACCATCATGATCATGACCACGATCATACCGTCGGCGGTCACGGCGATGATGCCGGTCATGGCCGTGGTGACCATTGTGGGCGTGGTAATGCCCCCGATAACCGTAGGGCAGATAGTAAGAGGGATAATAGCCATAGCGATGATGGTGGCGTACATCGTAATAACCGACGCCGATATAGGTCGTTGCGGCCGTTTGGTTTAGGCACTCATCAGGGTAATAGCCATTGTCGTAATAAAAGGCCTCGCAGCGGTCAGAATAAGTATTGGCGCAAGCACCGGTCAGCAACAAAGAGGCGAAGACAAGGGCCAAGCGGCCTCGTCTCCCATAACGATGAATTGATTGAACAGCAGGCATCATTCGCTCCCCAGCGTGTCTTCCCCTGTATGGATATAGGGCAAGTCGGCAGAAGAGCAAATTCGGCACCAATCAGGTTTTGTCTTAACGCCCTTTAAACTCAGGCTTGCGCTTGTTGTGAAAGGCATCAATACCTTCCTGCCCATCCTCGGACGCGCCCATAGCCGTGATCGCACGCGATTCCAGTTCCATCTGGGTTTCCAGCGGATTGGTCAGGCTTTCCAGCAGAAGGTGCTTTACCTGCCCAAAGGCACGGGTTGGCCCCTGCGCCATTATTGCAGCCAGCTTCTTGGCCTCGTCGAGCAAGTCTTCATCCGGCACGATGCGGGTAATCAACCCCCAGTCGAGGGCTTCATCAGCGCTGATCATGCGGTTGGTCAGCATCAGCTCTTGGGTGCGGCGCACACCGATAACCCGTGGCAGGAAGTAGGAAGAGCCGCCATCCGGTGCCAGGCCCGCAGCAGTATAGGCCATGGTAAAGCGGCTGGATTCCCCGGCCAGGACAATGTCACCTGTGGCCGCCATGCTCATGCCAGCGCCTGCCGCCACCCCGTTTACGGCAATAATCAAGGGCGCTTCCATTCGGGACATGGTGGCAATGCCAGCATGCAGAACTGCCGTGAGTTCCTTCAGCGCAGGCACCAAGCGATCACCCTGGTCCTTCATGTAGCCTAGGTCACCACCGGCACAGAACATTTTGCCATTGGCAGACAGTAGAACGGCCCGCACATCAGGGTTCGTATCGCATTCAATGGCTGCGTTCATATAGTCCTGTGCCAGCGCCAGGTTCAGGCTATTGGCATTGTCTGGCCGGTTCAAAACGATGTGGGCCACGCCATTTTCAATGGTCATTTCCAGGGTATCGAAGGTCATGGGTTTGCCTCGCCGGTTAGAAAGTCGGCGCACGCTAGCACATTTGCAGAAGCGTCCAACAGAAAAGTTGAACGCCCCTGCAACGGCCCTATGTAACCGCATGGTAACTTTTGCTTGGCAAGCGAAAACCAAGGCGCTAGATTACGCTCGAAAGGTTTCTTTGGACGGGGTTGATCATGGCCGACATTCAGAAGATGGAATTCAAGGAACGCGCGCAACCGATCATTGCGTGGCGCGCCATGAAAGAGCTGCTGAAGGACAAAGAGCGCACCGATCAGGTGTTTATCATCCTGCGGGCGCTTGGTGGTGGTGAGATCAAGAAGAACCTCGCCAGGTTCCGTGCGACTGAAACAGGCCAGAAGGTTCTGTCAGAAGAGCGTGAGATCATCGACATTTTGAATGACAGAGACACCCTGGCACAGATGCCAGAAGGTAGCCTGGGCAGGGAATATCTGAATTTCGTGATCTCTGAAAACCTGACCGCAGACGGACTGGTGGCAGCCAGTGATGTCAGCGAAAACCCCAGAGAAGATATCCCCGAAGATTTCCTTCGCTTCCAGCTGCGCCTGCGGGACAGCCACGATTTGTGGCACGTGACGACAGATTATGAACGGGATGGGCTGGGCGAACTTTGTCTGTTGGCCTTTACCTGTGCGCAAACACGCAACAAAGGCCTGGCCTTTATTGTGGCAATCGCCACCCTGAGCGATATGCGCCGATACCCCAAATCAAAAGTGGTACGTGCGGTGCGCGAAGGCTATCGCCATGGCAAGCGGGCCGAATGGCTTGTCGCCGCCGATTGGGAAGCACTGTTACACAAGCCCCTGGCACAGGTCCGGGAAGAACTTGGCTTCCGCTCCCCCAACCAATATCGCTGGTCACTCGATTTTCTCAAGGAAGTGGGTGCCATGGAAATTGTTGGCGATCCGGCAACCGCCTGACGCCTACTAGTTTACGGCCTCACACCCTACCATTCGCCGCGCTTCTTCCAGCGCAGGCAGAGCGTCTGCGTCTTTCATCAGCATGCGCAGCAGAATCATCCCCCGCGCAGAGGGTGAATGATAGTCAACGTCACCCGGATCTGCCCCGATGCGTCCGATGGTCACATCAACGGGTTCACTGCCGGCCATCACATCATTGATGACGAAGAAATTATCAGTATTGGCTGCAAAGCCAGAGATAGACCAATAGGTATCCGGCATGGTGCTGGTTGAAATACGAATGGGTCCGGCCGTTACGTCATAAAGGCAGACGGAATAAAGCAGGTCCGGGCTGGGTCGTACAATGGTCTGTTCCTCGGCTGTACGAGGCCCGGGATGGACCATTTCATTGAAGACCATGCCCTGTTCCTGCATCCGTGCACTGGCAATGGCCATGAGCACCCGTGGCATGGCCGCAATCGTCAAGACATGCAGGCCAACGGCCAACGATACGCAGATCAGGCTGAGACGCAGAAACCGTGTCATAGGCACCCCAGATTACTGATAATGGGTACGGCCAGCCCCTCCGGCGCGGCCAACACAGCCTGCGATGGATGGTAGAGCCGTAGTAAAAGTGAGAAGGTCTGGCCGGGCCCCGTCCCGTTGCTCAACACCAAACTATCGGGCGACCGGCGCACACCATCGGCAGCCAATTCAACCAGGAATTCTCCCTCTCCTGCTGCTTGAATGTCCGTTTGGGTGATGGAGTATCGGTTTTCTACATTGGGGATCAGGAAATAATCCGGCCCATAGGCCGTGATGCTCCACCAGCGGGCAGGCATGTCGCCCCCTGTCAGACTGTATCGGCAGGAAGATGATAGTGCCCGACCGTCATTATCGGTCGAGGCGATATAATAAATGGCCTCTTCCCTGTTAAGCGCCAGCATGGCCGTGCGCGCAATGACCGCCCGGGTCAGCCCATCTGCTGCCTGACTTCCTGCATGCAGTGACCCTTGCCACGGTCCAACCTGAAAGTCCGGCGAGCTGGACAGGGTTTCGACGCGATAAAGCGCACTGCCTACGCCAAACAGCAGAGCAAAAAACAGAACAATGATAGCCGTACCAATCGCGCGCATGACGCCTCCCACGCACAGCATACAAAAGCGGCAATTGCTGCAAAAGGGGCATTTGTGTAGCGTAACGCCCATGACACAAAGTGACGACGATATCCGCCAGCACCTGATGGATCGCAAGGCCGAGTTACTGGCCAGTAGCGACGACCAGCAGGACACACGCGCGCCGGTGACACTGGACCAGCAAAGTGTGGGGCGCCTGTCGCGTATGGATGCCATGCAGGGTCAGGCCATGGCCCAGGCAACGGAGCGCCGCCGGCAGGACGAAATAAGGCGGATAGACGCAGCCCTTGTTCGGCTTGATGAAGGTGAATACGGCTACTGCATCACCTGCGGTGACGACATTGACCCCAAACGATTGGCTTTCGACCCATCCGTTGACGTCTGTATTGATTGCGCAAAAGGAACCAGCCAATGAGGGTGGCGCTGCTAAAATTCTCCCTGCTTGTAGCCTTCAGCCTGTCATTCAACATGGCGGCATCCGCCAGTGACTATATGCGGCAGCCCAACAACCCGGCAGAGACGCTTGTCGAACTGATGGGGCAGCGCATCGTCTTGATGCATCCTGTGGCCGCCTGGAAATGGGCCAATAACATCCCCATTGAGGATAAAGACCGCGAGGCAATTGTATTAACCAACGCCCGCCAGAAAGCAGAGGCCTATGGCCTTGATCCAGACAGCACAGAAGCCTTCTTCAAGGTGCAGATCAAGATCGCCAAGCAAGCGCAACAGCAGGCCTTCGACCAATGGGAACGGGATGGATATCCCTTCGAGACACCGCCGGACCTGAACACCCATACAAGACCCAAAATATCGGCCCTAACGGAACAGATTATTGCCCAGCTTGCCATCGCCGTGCCGCATCTGGACACAGCCTTTGGCCGCTATCGTGGTACTATGAAACGTGCGTGGACCCAAGACCTGCAAGCAGCCTTTGCCGATATCAAATATGCCGATACACCGCAGGCACAGGCCCTCAAGGCGTTGCTGGAAAGTGGTCGTTTACGCGTGGGCACCACAGGCGACTATGCCCCCTTTAGCGACCAAACCGCCGAAGGTCTGGAGGGGATCGACATCGACCTTGCCCGCGACCTGGCAATGTTTCTGGGGTTGAACCTAGAGCTCGTCCCCACAAGCTGGCCAACGCTTTTGGAAGACCTTGCTGCAGATCAATACGACATCGGGATGAGCGGCATCTCCATCAAGCCTTTCAGGCTGGAGGCGGCCCATATGAGCGCCGCCTATCACACCGGCGGCAAGACACCGATCATTCGCTGCGCCGACCAGGACCGCTTCCAGTCGTTGGAAGACATCGATCAGGAAGATGTTGACCTTGTCGTGAACCCTGGCGGCACCAATGAACGCTTCGTGCGCGCCAATATCAAACAGGCTGATATCCGGGTATTCAATGACAACGCCATGATCTTCAACGAGATTGTCCTGGGTCGCGCGGATGTCATGATTACAGACGCAATTGAGGTCACCTACCGGTCGGCCATTCACCCAGATCTTTGCCCGGCCATGGCGGGTGAGACCTTCACCTTTTCCGAAAAAGGCTATCTGATGCCGCAGAATGCTTTGTTGCGGCAGCAGGTCAATAGATGGCTTGCCGACCGCACAGAACGCGGTGTGGTGCAACGGACGTTCAATCGACATCTTTCAGCTAGCGGCCAGTAGCGGCGCAACTCCCGGAGGGAACCCATTTGACCCCACCGTTGTTTGATTTAAGCTAACGCCACCAAACAAGGAGGGACCCATGGCTGCACCAGAAGGCTTCAAGCTCCGGCTCGACCCGGAGGACGAATACACGCACACGCCCGAGGCGGCGAACAACTATAATGAGAGCATGTATTTCAACGTGTTCGACCCCGACCAGAAGGTTGGCGGCTGGTTCCGTATCGGCAACCGCCCCAATGAAGGCTATGCGGAAATGTCGAACTGCATCTACCTGCCCGACGGCCAGGTCGCCTTTATCTTCAAGCGTGCGAACATTGCCAATAATGACGCCATGGACGCTGGCGGCATGCGCTTCGATGTGATTGAGCCTTTCAAGCATCTGCGTGTCAGCTTCGACGGCGAAGCGCTGCTGATGGCAAACCCACACGACATGGCCACACCCAAAGCCGCCTTCAAAACCAACCCGATGGTCCCCGTTAAAATGTCGATCGACTTCAAGGGCTTGTCGCCCATGCATGGCGGTGAGACGGTGAACCTGGATGGCAGCCCGCTGGAGCTGGACGCCGAGAAGAGCTTTGGCCGCGCCCATTACGAACAACATATGACGGCCACCGGCTTTATTGCCGTGGGTGACCAGCGCTGGGATATCAAAGGCTTTGGCGTGCGCGATAAAAGTTGGGGCCCCCGCTTCTGGCAGGCCATTTACTGGTATCGCTGGCTGCCCATGAGCTTCAACAACGAATTTGGGCTACAAACGACCATTACCGGCACGCCGGAAGGCGAAATCAAAGGCGGCGGCATGGTGTTTGAAGACGGCGTCTATACAGACATTATTGAAAGTAACATTACCGCCAATTACGACGAAAACGGCTACCAGACCGACCTGGTTGTTAATTGCCGCACTGAAAACAAGGAATATGAGATCACCGGCAAGGTACTTTCGCTTATTCCGCTGCGCAACCGGCGCTCATCGCCAGATGGTGAAGAGTTCATGACCCGCATTACAGAGGGCATGACGGAATATCGCTGTAACGGTCATGTTGGCTATGGCCTGTCTGAATTTCTCGATCAGGTGGTCGACGGCAAACCGGTGGGGATGTAACCCTAGTCGTTCGTGTCCATCCAGATCGTGAATGGGCCATCATTCACTAGGGACACGTCCATATCTGCAGCAAAGCGGCCTGTCTTAACCGGCAGGCCATTTTCCTTCAGGGCTGCACAGAAGCGCTCATAAAGTTGCTCGGCCAAGGCAGGGTCCCCAGCGCGGGAGAAGCCGGGTCGGTTCCCCTTGCGCCATTCCGCCGCCAGGGTGAATTGGCTAACAGCCAGCACCGCGCCGCCAATATCCTGCACGGACAAATTGGTCTTGCCGTCTGCATCGGCAAAAATGCGTATCTTGGCAATCTTACGGGCAAGAAAATCAGCCTCTTCGGCACCATCGCCCGCTTCAACACAATGCAGCACCAGCAGGCCTTGGCCAATTTCACCCACGCATTCATCATCCACCGTAACCCGGGCTTCCTTGACCCGCTGGACCAATGCGCGCATTAGTCAGCCCCCTGCAGTTCAGCAGCCGTGCCTTCGAGGCCGGTTGAGACAATCGGATAGTCCTCTGCCGACCGCCAGGGTAGCGTCGGCCACCATCGGTTAATCCCAATAATATGGGCGGGTTCAAATTGCTCCCCCTGCCTGGGCGTGGCGATTTGCACACCCTGCTTCTGCGCAGCGGCTATAACCCGCTCGACAGGCTCTACCCAGGTATGGGGCGCCAGATAGAACGTTCCCCAATGCACCGGCACCATCAGGCGCCCTTTGACGAGCTGGTGCGCACGGACGGCCTGTTCCGGCCCTAAATGATTGTCGACCCATAATTGGTTATAGGCACCGGAATCAATGAAGGTGACGTCGAACGGTCCAAGTTTCTGGCCAATTTCAACCATGCCGGGGAACATGGATGTATCGCCTGAAAAATAGGCGCTATGTACAGGGCCTTTGATAGACCAACCGGCCCATAGTGACTTGAGGGTGGAGGCTGTTTCCACGGTGCGGCCAGACCGGTGACGAGCGGGTGTGGCCGTGAGTACGAGGTCACCCTGCTGGTGTGTGTGCCACCAGTCCAACTCGATAATTTTATCTTCCCGTACGCCCCAATAACGCAGATGTGTGCCCACGCCTAACGGGACAACAAAGGTTGCATCTGTCATGCGCAAGAAGTCGATCGCATCATGGTTCAAGTGGTCATAATGGTCGTGGGAAATCACCACAGCATCCAGCGGCGGCAGGTCTGCCAGCGCAATCGGTGGCTCATGAAAGCGGTGGGGCCCGACAAAAGCAAAGGGCGAGGCTTTGTCACCCCATACAGGATCCAGTAGCACCCGGTAGCCATCAATTTCCAACAGTACCGAGCTATGCCCGAGCCACGTAACACGCAGCCCATTGGCCGGTGGGTCAACGAATTCCTCCCCCGTCAGGTGTACAATCGGCAATGGTTGCTCTGGCACACTGTGTTCCGGCTCGTCCCCCAACAGCGATTGCATGGCCGCGCTGAAGTCCGGGTCTCGCTGCGGGGTCATGTTATGAAATTGCCCGGTGCGCCAATTTGGCGAGCTTTCCCAACGGGCCAGTTGCTCGTCGCTGGGGCTTTGCCCCATCCGCGTCCAACCAGACAGGCCTGCTGCGGTCAAACCGACCAGCAGCACCAATGTCACCTGCATCCATCTACGCTTGAAGATACTCACTCATCTACTCCGCCCGAAGGCACACTTAAAAGCACGCACTCAACTATCAGACAAATCCGGGAAAGCAGCAGCCAATGCCGTCCGGTTGGCGTCGACCAGGCCACGTTCTGTTATCAGGCCGGTTACCAGTCGTGCAGGTGTTACGTCAAAGGCATCGTTGCGGATGGGTGTATCACTCGGGCTGATGCGGATCACCTTGCGTGCACCGTGTTCATCGGCCCCTGAAATATGACTGACCTCTTCCCCTGAGCGCTGTTCAATAGGGATGTCAGCCACGCCATTGCCTGCCTGCCAGTCGATGGTGGTGGATGGCAGCGCGACATAAAACGGCACGCCATTATCCTGAGCGGCCAGTGCCTTCAGATAGGTGCCAATCTTGTTGCAGACATCACCCTGCGCGGTGGTTCTGTCAGTACCCACAATGCACATATCGACCAGCCCGTGCTGCATCAGGTGGCCACCGGCATTGTCGGTGATCAGCGTATGGGGGATGCGATGCTGGCCCAATTCCCACGCTGTCAGCGACGCGCCCTGGTTGCGGGGCCGCGTTTCATCCACCCAGACATGAACAGGGATGCCAGCCTCATGCGCCATATAGATGGGCGCGGTCGCCGTGCCCCAGTCCACCGTCGCCAGCCACCCGGCATTGCAATGGGTCAGGATATTGACAGGTTCCCCGGCTGGTTTATGCGCGGCTAAAGCCTGTACTAGGTCCAGCCCATGTCGGCCAATCGATTCGCTGATGGCGACGTCTTCATTACAAATTTCCGCCGCGCGCTTATAGGCAGTAGCGACACGGTCGCCCACGGGGACATCACTAAGGTGCTTCCGCATATCATCCAATGCCCAGCTCAAATTCACCGCCGTCGGCCGTGTTGCGAACAGAGTGTCATAGGCATAGGCCAGATTCTCATCACTGGCATCTTCCCGCATGGCCAGGCAGACGCCGTAGGCCGCGGTTGCACCGATCAAGGGCGCGCCCCGTACCAGCATATCTGCAATGGCCCGGGCTGCATCTTCCATACTCAGCAACCGGCAGGTGACAAAGTCATGCGGTAGCAAGGTCTGATCGATAATACCGACCGACCAACCGTCATCCTCGACCCAGATCGTGCGATAGGGTTTGTCGTCTACCCTCATGCTTCCTCCTGCACGCCATAGGTCTTGAAGCGCTCCAGCACTTCTGCCATTTCTTCCGCCTCCAGCAGCACCGGGTAGCCAGACTTACGCGCCAGCAGATATTGCTGGGCCAGTGCTTCAACTTCCTGCGCCAGGCCCAAGGCCTGTTGCAGCGTGTCGCCAAAAGCGACCTGGCCATGGTTCGCCATCAGGCAGGCTTTGCGGTCATGCAGTGCTTCAAGGATCGCATTGGACAATCCCTGCGTACCGAACGTCGCATAGTCAGAGCAGCGAATGTCCACGCCCCCAGCGACAGCGACCATATAGTGAAATGCGGGGACGCCCTGGCGCAAACAGGCCAGCGCGGTCGCATGGGGTGAATGGGAATGCACGATGGCCGCCGCCTCAGATCGAGCGCGGTAAATATCGAGGTGGAACCGCCATTCGCTTGACGGCTTCAGCGAGCCTTCGGCAGCGCCTTCCCCGTCCACAAAAACGATATCGTCGGGCGTCATATTCTCATAAGGCAGGCCAGACGGCGTGATCAGCATCCCGCTTTCAAAGCGCGCCGACACATTGCCCGCCGTACCGACACCGAGCCCGGAGGGGCCGAGCGCGAGCGCCGTTTCGACAATATCGGCCGACAGGCTGGCCCTATCCATCGATCACCACAAGCTCATCCCCCAAGCGGACCGTGCCAGCCTCCAACACTGAGGCATTGATACCCAGATCACCGCCAGTTTCCTGCACAACAGAGCGCATGATAGCCGGATCTTCCGGCAGGTCCTGGAAAGGATGCGTAGTCATGACGCAGCGGGGGCACAGGATTTCCATTTTCAGCACGGCCTCACCAAGGCGTACGGTCTTGCCCACCCAATCGGCCTCAACATGTCCTTCGCCAGGGCCGTCTATCAGCAGATTGGGCCGGAAACGTCGCACATCGACCAGGGAATCCGCATTGCGGGCCTGAACGGCATCCATGCCCGCCTGGCTCATCAACAACAGCGGGAAGGCATCAAAATGCGTGCCCGGCGGTGACTCAAATTTCAGGACGTCGTCACCATAGGCCAACAGGTTGGGCAGCGGTTCATCTGGCAGACGCGCAAAAACAGCCCGCAAGGCCGCTTCGTCCCCCATGGCCGAGGGGTCGCGCAGATAGTGTTCCAATTCATCTTCTGGCATCAGGGGCGACAGATTGACGGCATCACCAATGGCCGCTGAGATTTTGGTACTGACGTCAGGGTCAGCGCCAGAAATGGTTTCGCCGTCTGGCAGCGTAATCTCGACCGCTGCAGACCTGGTGTCTGGCGTCGGCTCCTCGGTAAAGCGGGCATCACATTTCATGAGGTCTGGATATTTCTTGCCGCCTGCAATCACACCTTTTTCGGCATCTCGGACGGTCCAGGTTCGGTCACCCATAATGCCATATTTGTCGAACATGATGGCGTCCAGCGCCTCTCCGCCCATGCTCTTGACCGGGTAGCGATACAGGCCTGTTACCTTACCCAGAATATTACTCATCAATCAAAACTCCCTTTACGCCAGTTTCGGCAGAATGCCTGCTGGAGGCAAGGCATCATGTTGAACTGCGCCAAAAGAAGGGGCGCAATCACCATAATTTACCATCAGGTAACGTGCCTTGGGGAAGGAGCACCGGAATGAATACACAAGCCATCGATCAGCAGCACTATAACGACGTTGCCTTGCCGGAGACATACGCAGATCAGCAAAAGCTGGATGCCATCCTGACCCATATGCGCGCCAACGCACCTATTACGCTGATCGACCACCCGGATTTTCGCCCCTTTTGGGCTATCTCAAAACACGAAGACGTCGTTGAGATTGAGCGGTTGAATGACCAGTTCATCAACGACCCCCGCGCCGTGTTGGCCGACATTGCCACTGAACAGGCAACGCTTGAATTCACCGGCGGTAACCACCTCTTGCTGCGCACGCTGATCCATATGGATAACCCAGACCACAAAACCTATCGCGGGCTGACACAGGATTGGTTCATGCCCGGTAGCCTGCGGGATTGGGAACCCCGTTTCCGTGAGCTCGCCAAAATGTTTGTTGAGCGTATGGCCGGCATGAATGGTGAATGTGACTTCGTGCAGGACATTTCCATCTGGTACCCGCTGCGGGTTGTGATGATGATTTTGGGTGTGCCGGAAGAAGATGAAGCCCGCATGCTGCGGCTGACCCAGGAGTTGTTCGGCGCGGCCGATGAAGAAATGAAGCGCAAGGAAGACGCGACCGATAATTCCGATACGATTTCGGACTTCTTCATGTACTTCACCCAGATGACGGAGGACCGCCGCGCAAACCCCAGGGACGATGCAGCCACCCTGATCGCCAATGCCGTCATTGATGGTGAACCCATCGGGCACCTGGAGGCCATGTCCTATTACATCATCATTGCCACCGCAGGCCACGATACGACGAGTTCTTCCATCTCGGGCGGCCTGCTGGCCCTGATTGAAAACCCGGAAGAATTGGCCAAGCTAAAGGCCGACCCGTCTCTGATCCCGTCCGCGGTCGATGAAATGATCCGTTGGACGACACCGGTAAAGCACTTCATGCGCACGGCGACCGAGGACTTCGACATCCGCGGTACACACATCAAAAAGGGTGAAAGCGTCATGCTACTTTACCCATCGGCCAATCGTGATGAAGACGTCTTTGACGACCCGTTTGCTTTCCGGGTCGACCGTAAGCCCAACAAGCATGTGGCCTTTGGCTTTGGTGCGCATCTGTGCCTCGGCCAGTACCTAGCCAAGCTGGAAATGCGCATGCTGCTGGAAGAACTCCTGCCCCGGCTGGATGAGATCGAGCTGGCGGGTGAGCCATCTCTGATCACATCCAGTTTTGTCAGTGGGCTAAAGCACCTGCCCATCCGCTACAAAATGTGTTAGAGGCCATACCCCTGATACGTCGTGCGCTTCTGCTTGCGTTCATAACTGGTCAGGATAATCCGGTCCCGCACCGCATCCAGGTGGAAGCGCGGCTTCTTACCGGGAATATCCAGCCGAGAAACGATGCGCGACGTCAACGGGTCCACCCCAAACAGGCTGAGGATTTCCCGCGACCGGCGCCCCTTTCCTTCTTTCATGATCGTCAGGAAATAAGCACGTCCCTTGCCACTCCAACCAGGCAGCAGGCCAGTTCGCAGCACCTCGGGGTCATCGATTTCGGGTTCACCGAACAGCGAAGACCACTGGATGATCCGCAGCTCGGGGTCATAGGCCAGGATGTGGTGCTGCCCCCGGATGATGAAGTCATGTTCCAGCCGGTCAGAATCAAGCGGCAGATCTTCAAGGTCCATGCCGCTGGAGAACATGCCCAGCCCGCCGCCGCCGCTTGTGCCACCGGGGCCGGTTTTGGAGTAGTTGCCACTAATGGCAAAGCCGCCTGACTCTTCTTCAAAAATGCCATAGAGGCGGAAATACTGAATGGCAGACTCAAACAGAGGCGCGCCCGTCGACAGGCGCACACCGATGATCATCACACCATCGGCAAAGGCGACAAGGTCATCTTTTTCATCGATGACCATATCTGTGATGGTTTCTTCGGCGTCCGGATAGAACCATACCTGCCGACCGGTGATTTTGTCGTACGCCACTACACCAATGGGTGAGGACCGCCGCAACTTGCCGCCATCCGTAAAGGTTCCGCCAAGCCGAGCAATGACCCGATTAGACGTAATGCGAATTTCAGAGACGGCAGGTGGAGACCGCAGCTTGGCCGACCACCTCAGAGCGCCTGTGTCTGCCTCTACCGCCTTGAACAGCTTGTTGGTGGCATAATACGCCACACCATCGCTGACCACGGGTGCAGCATAGGCATTGCGCAAGCGGCCATCGACAGGACTATGTGCTTCGCCCCAGCGGATTGCGCCACTCGACAAATCGAGCGCATGGGTGCCGAGGTATGACAAAAACAAGGTGTCACCGCGTACTGTGGGCACGGGGTAAGCTTGAACCGATGCGCCAATCTTGGCACGCCTGTCGCCATATTTGGTGCGCCATAATTGCTTTCCGTCCGGCAGGGACAAAGCGGTGCCGTATATGCCGCTGGCTTCCTTATCCTTCACCTTCACTTCAGTGAGTGCGACGGCAATATTATGGCCCGCAAGCGGCACCAGCGCGTGCAAATTGCCCTGTACCCCTTCCAGAGTGAAGACAGTCTCACCCGTGCGGATATCAATGACTTCCTTGATCGGGACTGGGTCTTTTTTGCGGCGGCGTTTGCCTTCACCCGGGTTGATCATCAGATAGGGGCCGGATCGCAAATCTCAGACACCGGCAGATAGAACTTCTGCAAATTCTTTGCGCGTCCAGAGCTGCTGGCCTGTTTGACCATCAAAGCAACTGAGGCCGTTGCTAGTGGAAACCAGCAAATCGCCCGTATTGGTCAGCCTGTCCCATTCGACCTGGGCGACATCGACGCGCCAGGGCGCCGTATTCTGATCTTGTGCTTTGGCCTCGCCTACTGCTGCCATGCTCCCGATGAGCAACAAAGCGATAAAGGCCGTTACGCGTGTCTTGAACATGACACCTCTCCCCTGAATATTGGCCGTATGACCAATATATCAGTCAGAAGAGGTTGAGTCTCTTTTTCGGAATTACAGCTCTATGCCGCTGCCAAATCGACAACTTCGTGGTCGTGGGTGATATCAGCTGTTTTAGACAGCATGGCTGACGCTGAGCAGTATTTTTCGGCAGACAATGCAATGGCGCGGGCCACTTTTTTGTCGTTCAAGCCCTTGCCCGTCACTTTGAAGTGCAGATGGATTTTGGTGAAGACGGCAGGTTCTGCATCTGCACGGACTGCTGTGATCTCAACATCACAGTCGGAAATATCTTCCCGGCCCCGCTCAAGAATATGGATCACGTCATAGGTTGCACAGCCACCCAGGCCCAGCAGCAACATCTCCATGGGGCTGGCGCCAACGGCTTCCTTGCCCAGGGATGAACCTGCCATCACCACCGCATGGCCCGAGCCAGACTCACCCAAAAAGGTTCTGCCTTCAATCCACTTTACGCGCGCTTCCATGCTTTGCTCCTGCCGGTATGTAAACCCTTAAACCACAAAGGCAGGGCCATGGCCCTGCCTTTTGCCTGCCTGTGGGCGTGTATATTAGTCGTCTTCGATGATTTCAATGGCATTCATCGGGCACATCATTGCCGCTGAGCGGGCAGCGCGCTGCATATCGAAGTCATCATCGGGGACAACTTCCATCTTCGCGACACCTTTGCCGTCTTCGCGTTCGTCGAACATCTCATAGGCATTGTCGAAACAACGGCCATGCCCCTCGCACAGCTCATAATTGATCTTCACACGCATGGTGTTTCCCCTCTTCTATAGTTCACGGAACGGGTCGGTCACACCGTCCCATTCGTCATGAATCTGCTTCCAATTATCAAACGTGCCGGCAATGGCATCATTCTTTTCGTATAGCTCAACAAAGCAGCCAATCTTGTCGCGGGCATCCATATAGGCCACCTGGGCCGCAGAGACCAATTCGGTTACCTTTTCGCAGCCCGCGGCTTCAAACCGCGCTTTTTCGGCCTCAATATCCGGCACCAGGATGGCTACATGGTGTAGCCCCTGTTCGCCCGACGGGAACATGTCCCGATACACGGATGGCGCATCATTGTGCTGTTGGATCAGCTGAATATGCGCCGGTCCGGCCTGACCAAAGGCATAGCTCAGGTCGGCCTCATTCGGGACGCCCCGGTGAAACTCGTCTTCAGACTTGTGGTGGCGCGAGATGAAAAACGGCCCTGCACCGAACATTTCGTACCAGTGGCGTGCAGCTTCATCGATATCGTTGACGACATAGCCATATTGCTGGATTGGAAAACGTACCAGGCTCATTGATTCCCCCTCTGAAAGCCCAATACCGAAAAGCCTACCCCGGACCTGCGCCCGGGGAAAGCCTGTCGTTATGCCCTATGGGTTGGGCCGGGCAGCCTCGGCCACCGGGTTGTCATGGGCATAATAGTCGACCCAGCTATGCCAACGATGCAGGCCCAGCTCGTTCTTGCCGAAGACAAAGTCATCGTTCAAGCCGGTCGAGATGCCCTTCTGGATATCGAAGACCATGGCGTAATCTTCATCACGCACAGCGACCTTCAATGTTTCCACGCCGGCATCCGCCATGGCTTTTTCTTCCTTGGTTTCGGGAAGCTTAGCCATCAGATGGTTCTGGATGGTGCGGGATGATTCCGGTGTTGTGCCGGGGATCAGCTGCGAAATCATGCCACCCGTTGGGCCAATGGCAATCGAGGTATTGGGAAACAGGGTCCGTATGATAGAAACCTTTTCCTGCGTCTCCCAGCTGTCCTGCGGCTTGTCACGCAATTCTTCAATGCCGTGCATGGGGAAGCCAATACGCTGATGCGGCCCATAGGCGTCAAAGATCATGGTGTTATTCATGGTGTTGACGAAAATCGTCTCAGGGTGTGTCGCCTGGAAGTGATACCCCTCCACATAGCCGTCATGGGTCAGTTTCCAATTGGCGCTGTCCAGCTCGTTCTGGGCATACATTTCCCAATTCGCAAAACCCAGTGACTCCAGCTCCGGCAACATGTCGCCGAGATAGTCATCAAGGTCCGTGGTCAAGTTGGGGTCCAGCATCACGAAAATAAGCCCGGCTCTTTCATCGCAGGGCAGCTCGGTCAGGCCCATCGTGCTTTTGTCGACATCGCCAAATTTCTTGGGATCGGCAACACCAATCAGGTCGCCTTCAAGGTTAAATGTCCAGGCATGGTAAGGGCAGGAAAAGCGGCTGCAATTACCTTTGCCTTCCTTGGCCACAAAGGCACCGCGATGCGTGCAGGCATTCAGGAAGGCGCGAACCTTGCCATCCTTGCCGCGTACCATCAGGACCGGGAAGTCTGCCACTTCCATGACCTTATAGTCGCCCGTATTGCGCATTTCACACGTCATGGCGAGCATCAACGGCAAACGGCGGAAGATATTCTTCATCTCCCGGTGCCAGAGGTCCTCATCCAGATAATAGGAAACCGGCACCTGATACACATCGGGTGCCGATTCCGTCGTCTTGTTTTCCACATGGTCCAGCAGGCGTTCTGCCATGCTGATATATTCTGTCCGGCGCATTTTCGCCTCCCCGCTGAATGAACACTTTGTCAGCGTGGAGGTTAGGCGGGCCTATTGCAGCCCGCCTTGACCGGAATCAAATTCTTTTCAGTCCTCTTTAGGGCCGAAAACGAGTAACACATTGCCTGGCATGTGGTTATAGATGCCGTAACCGGCATTGGCGAAGAGCTGTCCCTTATACATGATCGGGCCAGAACCACCGGCGAAGGAACCACCACGGGCAACTTCGCCACTGATCGTGGTGAATTCGCGATCCGCATCAAAGATCCAGACCACATCACCCGTTTCGCCGTCATGAATACGCAGCAGGCCGTCCATATAGCCCTGGATGACATGCCCCTTGATAGCCGTAGCCACCGCAGAGGCGCCAGCATCACAATTGTGGCGGTCACCGCAAACGTCTTCTACCCGGTGTGACCACAGCAATGCGCCGGTAAAGGCATCAAGCGCATACATGCCGGGGACAGCATCTTCGACAACGACATCGCCGTCGTCATAGTCAGAGATGGGCACGTAGACTTTCGTGCCTTCAGCCGCCAGGCCGAAGTGAATGCCGCCCTGGGTGCCGCCGCGACCGATTTTCTCGCTCCACAGCAATTCACCTGTATCCGGGTCAATGCCGTGGACATCACCGCTCTTCTGGCCAGCAACGAGAATATCCCGCTCGCCATCGCTGATCAGCAGTGGCGGGGATGCGAAGTCTACATCCGGGCCATCTTCAATAGGACAATTAGCCTTGCTGGGGGAGAACGGGACACAAGCTACATTCCAGGCGTCGCCTTCAGTGGTCTGGCGTGTCCAGACAATGTCACCGCCGTCCATAGAGAAAGCGATGATCGCGTCCGAGCTACCCTGGGCAGGGGACGAATAATTCTCGCCCGTGCCGTTGTACAGCTGGCGCCGTTTGGTATCGACGGTCGTGCTGTTCCAGATCGGCGCGCCAGACGGGCCATAATTCATCGTCCCCGCAGAATTGGGGCCGGTTTCCTCAAGCGGTTCGGGAATAGTCTCTGTCTTCCAGATAATCTCGCCCGTAGCCCCATCCAGGGCGACAAGTGAGCCCCTGAAGGTACAGCATTCATATTCTGGCTCCGTCGCGGGTACCACTTCGAGCGATGATACCGGCTGGTAGACCACGCCATCATAAAACGCCGGCTGAGCCGTATTGGTCGCATTGGGGTGGCCATCCACCTTGGTGGACCAGACCAGCTCACCGGTGACGGCATTGATGCCATAGGTATTGGCGAAGATATCGGCAAAATAGGCCATGGGTGGCTTATCTGGCGTTGTGCCTGCTTCCCAGGAACTGATGGACATGCCGGTGCGGACTTCTGCTTTGGCACGGAATGTCCAGCGGATACAGCCGCTCTTGGCGTTCAGCGCATAGACCGTGCCGTCCTGGCTACCCACGATGAGCGACCCACCAACAAAGCTTGGCTGCGAGCGCGCGCGATTGGCGTAGGGATATGCAAAGGACCATTTCAGCTCCAATTCCTCCAATCCAGCCCGGTCGATCTGCGCGATCTCGTCGGGGATATAGCGGGTGTTCTCATGGTTAATGCCCCAGCCCGTGGCAAAGGGTGGTTCGTTCCAGTCAAAGACCGCTTCTTCCTCGCTACATTGTGGGGGCATGGCAAAATCACCACTTAAAGGCCCACCGGTCAGGTAATAGGCCACATCCTGGCGTTCCTGATCCGTCATATGTTCGGATTGCTCGGCCATAACGCCATCTTCAAGCGCGGCAATGACCGTGTCATAAGGCAACATCCGTAAAGCAGAAATGTGTGCCGCGCGGTCAACACCGCCCATATGGCAGCCCGCACAATTGTCCTCAAACACCATGCGGCCCGGATGATCCTGCGAGCCGGTTTCCTGCCCAGCCAGGTCTGCCCGCGCTGACTGTGGGCCTTCCGATATATCTTCTGCCGCGACATCCGTTTGCTGTTCGCCGCAGGCCGCCAGCAGGCCCAGCAATGCAAGGCCCATAAAGAAATGACGTGATTTCATGTTGTATCCCCCCAGAATTGTGGATTCAGCCTAGAGACCGCTGGGCAGTTTGGCAATTGTCCTACGTAATGTGGACAGGTGACAGGATGACCCGTTCCTGCGATCATGGCGCTGTCGATCATGTTGATTTAACAAGGCAAAAAGCATGTCGCAGCACGAGCACGAAGCCCCTGGGGAAGAGCATCCTGTCGAGCCCGTCAAAGACCCGGTCTGCAACATGGATGTGAACCCGCACACCACGTCGCACTTCCACGAACACAAAGGCGCAATGCATTACTTTTGTGGCAATGGCTGCAAGACAAAATTTGCGGCCGACCCGGAAGGCTATTTGTCGGGCGAAATACAGCGCCGCAAGGCAGAAGAGGCTGCCGCTGCTGGTGATGTCGAATTCACCTGCCCGATGGACCCAGAGATTATCCAGATCGGCCCCGGCACCTGCCCGCTTTGCGGTATGGCGCTAGAGCCTATGGTTGCCGGGCTGGATGACGGCCCCAACCCAGAACTTGTTGATTTCACCAAACGCCTGAAAATCGGGCTTGGCCTCACCATCCCGCTCTTCATCATCGCGATGGGGGAAATGGTCCCCGGCCTGGGGATTGCCGAGGTACTCCCCCCTGCCCTGTCCGGGTGGATACAATTCGTGCTGGCGACCCCGGTTGTTGGCTGGGTGGGGTTACCCTTCCTGCAGCAGGGCTGGGCCTCTATCAAATCTGGGCATCTCAACATGTTTACGCTGGTGGCCATCGGCGTGGCTGCCGCCTGGCTGTACAGTACTGTCGCCATCTTTGCCCCTGGCCTGTTCCCGGCTGGCTTCAAGGGCGAAGGCGGGCATTTGCCAATTTATTTTGAGGCCGCCGCCGTCATCACCGTGCTGATATTGGTGGGGCAGGTGCTGGAATTACGCGCCCGCGACAAGACCGGCGAGGCCCTGCGCAGCCTGATGGACCTTGCGCCCAAGACGGCACGGCGCCTGGACGCCAGTGATCAGGAACAGACAATCGATTTGGCGGACGTACAGCCAGGCGACCGTCTGCGCATTCGCCCCGGCGAGAAAATCCCCGTCGATGGCGTGGTGTTGGACGGCACCAGCAGCGTCGACGAATCTATGATCACCGGTGAACCCCTGCCCAGCGAAAAAGGCGAAGGCGTAGCCCTTGTCGGCGGCACCATCAATGGCCGTGGCAGTTTGGTGATGCAGGCAGAACGCGTCGGCAGTGAGACCCTGCTGGCACAGATCGTCCAGTTGGTGGCAGATGCCCAACGCAGCCGCGCGCCCATCCAGGGCCTTACCGACAAAGTCGCTGGCATCTTTGTCCCAACGGTTATCGCCATTGCCGTCATTGCCTTTGCCGTTTGGGGCCTGTGGGGCCCCGCCCCTGCACTTACCCATGCCGGGGTGGTCGCCGGCTCGGTGCTGATTACTGCCGGCCCCTGCGCCTTGGGACTGGCGACGCCTATGTCGATCATGGTCGGCACGGGCCGTGGTGCGCAGGCAGGCGGGCTCATTCGCAATGCCGAGGCGCTGGAAGCATTTGAGAGCATCGACACGCTGGTCGTGGACAAAACCGGCACGCTAACGCTGGGCCAACCCCGACTGACCGGCATTGT
>Ga0181568_10000364_pt1 | contig 39634 bp, 17 predicted proteins | sample 101ome_20_FD_133758 | JGI IMG/M metagenome (GOLD analysis project Ga0181568, IMG submission 133758) | Coastal salt marsh microbial communities from the Groves Creek Marsh, Skidaway Island, Georgia - 101404AT metaG (megahit assembly) | ecosystem: Environmental > Aquatic > Marine > Intertidal...
ACTTCTACTAACGATGGCATTATAACAGACGAACAACTGGCTGCTCAATATCGTTCGCAAGCTGACGCTTTGTTTAAAGAAGCAAAGTCTTTACGCGAACAAGCAGAGGAGTTGGTACCTACGAAGAAAAAGAGGTCCAAAGCCAGTGCCCAAGAAGTCGAATAAATTACCCCAGGAAGCAATTAATCATTGGCCAGAGGTATTTGAGGACATCGAAATTGATGTAGTTCCTCTCGAATACCTCCATTCGATTCGTGTTTCGTTTGTCGATGGTAAAATATGGGATATTGACGTTAAAAGAAATAATCAAAAAGTAGAGGATTTAGAAAAATCCTTAGATGAACTGTTCGCTCAATACTCAGATAGTATTGAAAATGTAGATTTTCGTCTTGATACTTTAAAAGTTAAACAAGACATTACTAATAGAACTAGAAAATTCCTTAAATTAAGAAAGTAGCCATTCCGGCGCAATCGGATAAATACTAATAACAAATAAATATGTTATCAGGAGTTAACTAGAATGGCATTACAGATCAGACGTGGCACAGATGCTGAACGTACCGCAGGCGGTGGTGTAGTATTCGCCGAAGGCGAACTTATATATGTAACTGACACCGACGCACTATACATAGGTGACGGTTCAACAGCGGGCGGTTTAAAACTTACAGACAGCGCAGGCGCAGTATTAGGAAGTTATATTACTGCTGACACAATCAATTCAACAATAGATTTACAACAAAACTTAGACCTTAATGGTAACGATATTATTGGAACAGGTAATATTAACATTAACGGAACAGTTACAGCAACAGGCAACATTAACATCGGTGACGATGCTAACACCGATACTGTAGACTTTACTGCAAAGATAACAAGCTCTTTAACTCCAAACGCAGATTCTACACATAACATCGGTGCAATGAATGCACGTTGGAATAATGGTTACTTTACTGGTTTAGTTGTTGACGGACAAGTAGATGCAGTAGCAGTAAATGCAGATGTAGTTGCTGATAATTCGTCTGTAATGGTAGACGTAAGTGCTAATGAATTTAATGGCAACTTAACTGGCGATGTTACAGGTAATGTAACTGGTGATGTAACTGGTAACGTTACAGGTAATGTAACTGGTAACACAACAGGAACCCATACAGGTGATGTTAAAGGTTCTGTATTCGGCGACGATAGCACCCTAATTATTGATGGTATTAATAATACACTAATTGGTAATTTAACAGGAAATGTAAGTGGTGATTTAAGTGGCTATGTTAGATCAGCAAACGAAACAATTATTCTTAATCCAGGTACCGACGGAACTAATGCTAACTATATTGGTACAGTTCAGGGTAATGTAACTGGTAATGTTACAGGCGACTTAACTGGTGATGTAACTGGTAATGTTACAGGTAATGTAACTGGTAACACAACAGGATATCACACAGGTGATGTTACAGGTTCAATATTTGCAGATGATTCTACATTATTAATAGATGCAGTCGGAGGTACTATTTCTGGATCAGCAATTACAGGTACTGTTACTGCTACATTTGTCGGCGACATAACTGGTAACATTACTACTAATACTATTGATTCTGCAGATTCAAGTGAAGTTGCAGTAGTTCCTACGTTTAGAGCAAACTCAACTGCATTTATTGATCAAGAATTATTTATTGGTTCTCCTAGAGATACAGGAGGCACACCACTAAATCCACAAACACATATTACTCCACTTGTGTTTCAAAACTTTGACTCACTTGCAAGAACCGGTGCAGTATATACTAATACATTAGCATCAAACGATACTAATCCTCTTATTAGTTTAGAAATACAATCCGGTGTTACTTGTAATTATGACTTAGCCGTTCTAGGTGAAATGTCAAACACAGATGGCGGATTAGTTGTATCCGGACGTGACGGCGCTTCAACACTAGCACAAATAGTACTAACACAATATAATGGTACTATTGGAGTTGAAGCAGAAGAAGACGACGATAATAACTATACAACACAAGCAATTATTAACAACGATGTAGCAAACTTTATTACTATGCCTGTTAAGTTTGCTAACATGGATAGTACTACTAGAGACGGTTTAACTGCTGAAGCAGGTATGGTTATATTTAATACTACAACTACTAAACTACAAGTTTATACAGGTAGTGCGTGGGAAGACTTGCATTAAAACCACCTCTTAGAGCTTATATAAGCGTCATACACGCTATCTAATTAAGTACGCATATAAAGTACTACAAGTCATAAAAAAAGGCGCATTGCGCCTTTTTTATTTTGGCAAGTTTTTAAACTTTTAAGAATACTTCAACCAATTTTTCACCGTCATTGCTTTCATCACTGTGCAATGCAACGCCTACTAAATCACCTTCACCGTCTACACTTGCAAGGCCATCTTGATAAACATATACAGCTTCGCCTTTCTTAACAGGGCCATATATTCTAACTGGAACTCGTCCTTTAAGTGCAACTGCTTGTCCTTCTGCTTCTGCATTCATTAAATATGCTGGCTTATCTGATATAACACCTGCTACAACGCCTGTTGCTGTTGCTAGTGCCATTTCAGTATCTTCGTCAGTACTAACTTCAACTACTGTACCTACTGGATATTCTTCTGCTGTAGAATATTTTTCTGCTAAGTCAGCAAATGTTGCTGATGTTGCTGTACCAACAAAATTGCCTGATGAAAGTGTAATACCATCTGCATCAAATCTACTATGTAATGCTCCGTTTATAGTTACATTCATTACTCCGGTTGCAACTGTTGCATTAGTAGTACCGCTTACAATTTGATCTGAGCTGATGCCGCTAATTGCACTATTAAGTCCAGAAATTAAACTATCAACTTCGCCTGTGCTGTAAACACCTAAATTAGTTCTAGCATTAGGTGCTGTAGTTGCTCCTGTTCCGCCGCCACTAATACCAAGTGTACCTTCGTTTGCAAAACTAAAGTTATCACAATATAAATTAGCAAAGTAACCATCTTTAGTTGTTCCTGCTTCGTTAACTTGTCCGTAGAACTTACCATCAGCAGTAATATCTTCTGCTGCAAAGCTACCAAACTGGTCTCTTCCTACAATCTTGTTTGCATCATTTGATGTAGCAATATCTAGTCCTAATGTTATAACAGCAGATTCTACCGGTGTGCCTTCTTGATCGTTATTAGTATAAACGTTAAGATATTGTCCTTCTATACCACTTCTTGTAGCAACACTAGCGACATATATACCAGCAGTATCTTCTCCTAGTTGAACTGCATTATTAACTGTTGACAAATTGATGTTAACATCTGATGATCCGTCAAATACTGCGCTTCCTGAAGCATCTCCTGTAAATGTAATTGTTCTTGGAGTTGTTAATACATCTGCAGATGTTGCAATACCGTTTAACGGTCCTACAAATTCAGAAGCATGTAATCTTCCTGTTGCATCTCTAACGCCAACAGTATTTGGCTCTGCTGCACCGGTTGATGCTACACTTGCAGCTCTATATTCAAACTGATTTGGAACTCCTGTTGGAACTTGTAATCTAACAGCCGTTGTTGCTAGACCACTAAATGTATTTGCTGTAAGATTTCCGTTAGTATCTCTTAGTGCAACTGTTCCGGCTGTAGCACTTGCAGAAGCGTTTACATAGTCTGTTGTCCCGTCAACTCTTAAACTGTCTGCACGAGTAACTCTTGCAGTAACAGCAGCCGCTGCATCTGAAGAATTAAATAAACCTGTTCCTCTAAACGCTGTACCGTATATGTCTCCGACACTATCTCTAGTAACTAAAGTATCGTTTGTATTTGATTTTGTAGCACTTTTATATGTACCGTCACTCAATACAAGATTTGCTTTATCAGTAATACCTTTAAAGTTTGTTGCGTGAATTTCATTCCATCTTAAACTACTTGTACCTAAATCAAAAGTGTTATCTAGTGTTGGATTAAATCCTGTTGTTGTAACTGTAGCAGGATTAATAGTTGTGCCTTGTAAGTCTTGTACACTAAAATGGAGTTTGCCACCATTTATAGTAGAAAGTAATTCCGCTTCTCCATTTGCAACTCTTAATCTTACTTCGTCGTTTGGTCCAATGTTAATACCGTCGTTATCGTTAATGTCAACTTGAGTTATGAATACTGGGTTAGAACGTTCTACAAACTCTTCAGCAAGAACTCCTCCTAAACGTAAGGCATTAGAAGCATTACCCCAGAAATTATAATTATCTTGTGTTACACCATTATTTGAGTTTTCTGTATTAACTAGTGTAATACCTTTTTTGATTCTATCAAATCCGCTAATTGCACTACCGTTATCTAATGTAAATTCATCATTACTAACAATAAAAACTGTTGTGTCGTTGACATATCCTCTTAAAATTTTATGTGCATGATCGTTTGGAGTAGGGTCGCCGTCAACTAATAAATTATCAAAAACTGTCTGCTCTACTACATCAGTTAAAACATTTTGCGCAGCTTTTGGTCCTATTAATACAAAAGGATCGCCAGTTGTAGATCCGCTATGTGCATATAATTGATTCGTAACATCGTCCCACCACATGTCACCTTTATTAACATTGTTAGTTGTAATAGCAGCACCGGAAGGCTTAGGTCCAATGTGCAAGTTACCTAGGGATACAAAAACGTTTTCGTCATTTCCGTCATATATTTCGATTTTGTTAGAATCAACATTAAACCATAATTGTCCAGCAATAGGTCTAGGTGGTTGATTTCTACTTGCAAAGTTTTCTAGTAAGTAAACAAAATTCTCATTTTGAATTTCGCCGTATCCTGAATAGTTCTTACCTATCAGTTTTAAATCGGTACTATTATCAATAGTTCCGTCTTCGACAACTGTAAGTTCGGAGTTATCAGTTTTAAAAATTGTATAAGCCATTAGTTTTTACCCCTGTTACGATATAAGTATTTATCGTATTTTGCCCTTTATGGTGTGTATGATTCCCAGAAGTTGCTACTACCTGTATTTGCAACTCTATAGTAACGCTTAACTCGTGTAACACCTAAAGTAACAATACCAGAAGCATTACCTGTAAAGCCGATATCTTCTACTAACTGCTGGTTTGAATCGCCGCCATCTGGACCGCTAATATCACTAAAGTCTACACCTATTGAATTATATTGGATGGCTGCTTCAACATCGATACCAGAAACATTACCAACTGAACTGTAAGTATATACTCTTGCAACAGTGCCAACTCTTTTTTCTGTAGCTGGATACAAGAAGTCAAGTGTGTCAATAATTTGTGCTTCAATAGTTGGAAAACCTACATCTGGCATTCCAGATGTATCTAGTGTCATCGATACCGGAGCACTTTCAATTTCTGTGTCTACATAATCTTTGTTTGCTGCATCACTTAGTGCGCCTGTGTTTGGATCTGTTGTTGCAAGACCTGTAATTTTTACAGGATTTCCATTACTAGTAACTGTAATAGTTGCACCACTATCTATAGTTAAACCGGTGCCGGTAACTTTTAAAGTAGGTACACTTCCTATCTCGTCAATTAATATACTATTATGAACTCTTAATCTGTCCATAATACCTACATCTCTTAACCCTGGTGCTTCTTCAATTGCAACTCCTAATGAGTCTTGAGTCATTACAGTAACGTCATCTACCTTAAAGACCTTTCCACTAACTAAGTTTAAGTTATCGCTAACTTCCCAGTTTGTGCCGTTTACTGTATCATTAATCCATTTAATATGTTTATCGTTTGCATTACTAAATGAAGCTAAACCTTTAACAATAATGCCTGCGCCATCAGCTGTACTATCTTTTCTTTGCGCAACACTTGCTGCATACACTTCGGTAGTTAAATCTGCCTGATAAAGTATTCCTGCATTGTTAGCAGTTAATGTATTACCTGAACCAGATAAAAATTCTCCGTTAAGTGGTTCTAATGTAATTACATTCCTTGCTTCATTAATTTCTTTAAATGATGCTGTTGCTCCTGAATTAGATTGTGTAATAATTTCTCCTGCTTCTAACTGTGCAGCAAGTGTAGAAGCAATCGCAGTATCCATTGTAAGTACAGTGTCAGTGTGCCCTATTTCAATATTGTAATCGTCAACAGTAAGTGTAGCAGTTTCAATAGTAGTGTTACTTCCTTCAACTGTCAAATCACCTCTAATAATAGCGTTACCGTTAACATCTAATGTATCTCTAGGAGCATCGCCTGTAAGCAGATTTACACCCATTCTTCTTGTATCTGCTGTTAAAATTAATGCATCGTATTCGTTTGCTTCTGTGTTTAGAAGTCTTACTCTAAAACCTTTATTAACAATAGTGTTTTGAATATTAGTGTAATCGCCTGATATAAAATATCTCGACTCGCCTGATCTACCAACAGTTAATCCTGACTGGTTTCTAATCGCAATAGAACCAGTAGTTTCAGAGTTGGCATCAGAAGCAACAAACTGTGAAGCAGTTTTACGTTTTCTTAATCCTGTTGCAGGATCCACTTCGTCTGTAATGAGAGAGTTAGCTGCATCTGAAACACCGTAAAATCTAAAGTTATCTTCATCAATAATGTTGATACCTTTTTGTATACTACCTGTGATATTTAACCTTGTTTGTTCAATAACTGTTGGTAAGTATTCGTCATCACTAATTAGTGCTACAAGAACTCCGCCTACATACAACTTAACAATAGTGTGGTCAACTGATGATCTATCACGTACTGTATCTATTTCAAATCCTGAAAGCCCTTGTGCTGCACTGTATTGAGGTCCTACTAATACTAAATCACTTCCATCATAAAAGTATAATTTGTTTGTTGCGTTATTAATCCATATATCGCCAGCAACCATTTGTGGTTGTACATTACTAATAATAGGACCATTGGATTTAAACGCAGTTCCGTCGTAAACTTTTAATCTTCCCTCACCGGTATCGTACCATAATTGCCCTGTTACAGGAGTATTAGGTGTAGCTGTGCTTGCAAAGTTTTCAAGTATCTTAATTAAATTTTCATTAAGTGCTTCACCAAAACCTACATAGTTCCTTCCGATAAGTGTAATATCGCAAGATGTAGTATCTACTTGTCCGTCAACTAGTTCCGTTAAAAGCGTACCATCTGTTTTGTTTAGTTTATAAGCCATTATTGTTCATCCCCAGCATAGATCAAGTAGTTAAGTGTTAAGAACGGATTCATAATATCAACAGGTTGACCCAATGAAGTATTAGTATCGACACCGCCTGTACCTTCGTACAATGCACCTGTATCGTTACCAACTAAGTCTGTAACAAGTCTTGTCTTCGAATCCTGGACTGCATTAGCATCATCACTAAATGCATAAAACTGTGATCCATCGCCATTGTTATTAACCATATTGTGTTCGTGTTCTGGTAAATTACTAATTTCTAATGTTCTAGTTTCTTGTCCACTTGATGCACCTAATATATCAGCAGCATCATTAATTGTTCTATTTGCAGCACCTCTAGAGCCCATATTGTCAGCACCTAGTGGGAATCTGCCACGTAAGTCGGGTACAGCAAACCAGTTTTCGCCGTCTCCTGTTTCATCCTGTACTTGAGACTGTGATTTAAATCTCCATCTGATCTTATCATGCAATGGCTGATATGCAGAAACTAGGTAGTTTGAACCGTCACAAACTAACCAACCTGGTGGGATTGGAATATCAGGATCATCAATAATCCCAGCATATGGAACAATAGTTCCAATAGGCGTTAACCCTTTAATTTCTGCAAAGATTCTATTACGCGGCATCTTAAAGACACCCTTTGCACCTTTGTTAACAATAAATTCGTCTGTACCATCAGAAGCAACTGGCGTTTGATTGCCAACTGCGCCTTCTGTTGAAGGTTGATCTGCAATAAAGTTGTTATCAATTACTGTATTAAACGTAACAGTACCTTGTTGTCCATCAAATGTTACATTGTTTGCAGTAACCTGTCCTGTCATTCTAAATATAGTCGGAGCTGAAAGTCTATCAGCAAATCCTGAACGTCCCGATACCGATCCTTGAACATCTCCTCTTAAACTTCCTACAAATTCTGTAGAATATATTTGAGAAAATACTCTATCCGGTACCCCGATTGTTCTTAAATTGTTTTGATCTGGAAGAATTGCTGCATTGTATACAGTTTTTAAATCTGAAATGCCTAGACCTGTTAAATCAACACTTGTTGCAGGAATAGAATCTCTATTTCTACCTACAGTTAACGGACCTTCTATTTTAGCTTGACCTCCAACTGCTAAGTTTTTAGCAATTCCTGCTCCGCCAGCGGTTACAATCGTTCCGCCTGCGATGCTTCCACTATCAGTTAATGAAGTAATACGTAGCTGTTCGTTAGTCTGTATAGTGCCGTTAACGTCTAATTCTTGCTGCGGACTAACATTGTTGATACCTACTTTTTCTGTACTATCAACAGTAACAACAGTAGTATTGTTACCGCTATTATTCATTCTTATTTGTAATGTTGATCCGCTTATTTCATGTTGAAATACACCTGCTTGTCCATCAACATACATTTTTAATTCGTTACTAATACCTACTGAAAGTCCGCCACTATTTTTTATTTTTAATCCATAGTTTGAAATATTTTCAGCATCTTTTCGCATCACGTTTGCTGCTGTTATAGTTGTACTAGTTAATTCTGAAGGTCCTGGAACAAATAAGTTAAGGGCCTTTTCTGAAATTCCGTTAAACTGAGGTATGCCATCGCCTGTAATGTCAGCACTTGACAGGTTTATACCTGGACGAAGACCGTTTTCAAAACCTTCGATTGTAGATTTTGGTTCAAATGCTTCACTTGCAACAATAGCAACAGGTTGTCCTTTTACTTCTATAAACACAACGTCAAACGTTTCGTTATTTGTTGATATAACTTGTCCTGGTCTTGAACCAGTAGCTAGTCCTTCTGCAAATTCTGGTCCAACCAATACCCATCCAGAACCAGCAAATAAGTATAACTGTTGGTTATCTGTATCAACCCACAAATCGCCAATTACTGAGTTTGCAGCATCAGGAGCAATATTTGCACGTTTTAAACCACCAGCTGCTACCCACGAACTTCCGTCCCAAAGTTTAAGTTGATCAACACCGGGGCTGTTATCATACCACAGTTGACCTTCAACTGGATTTAATGGCTGTGTTGGTGCTGCAAAGTTTTCTAATAGATGCAAAAAGTTTTCTGCGATACTAGAACCATATGCAGTAGTATTACGTCCAGGAAGTTTTAATGATGTCTCTTGGTTGATTGTATTATCTTCAATTACAATACTACCCTTGTTAACAAAGTCTGAATATCTAATCTCGTATGCCATTTATTACACCTCGCTAAAACCAGTTAAACTTTGTACTCTAACAGTGTAATCAATCTGTATCAAACGATTCAATGATTTTTGTACTGGATGGAAAATAACATGTGTAAGCAATCTGCCGTCTGTGCCGTCAACACCTTGGCTTATTAATCCTAATTCATCAAATACATATAAACTTTCTGTATCAGTAGCAGTGTCGAAAGCATCTTGACCGTTAGGTTCGCCATAGTCTAACAAACAAGTAACTAATATATCTGTATAGTTTGTGCCGCTAACGTGTCTAGTTTCAATCCTGTTTCTTACAGGATCAGTGTTATTACCAGCTTGGTCGTCTACTACTTTATTAAACGTTTGATTGTATAAACTTGCATTAGAGCCTGTACTGTTTGGAGTTAGGTATGTAATAATGCCTGTAGGATCAACACTAGTCCCTCCATTTCCAAATGCCATTTTATATATTGGCCCTTGTCCGGCATTAGCAAGAGACTCTGCTAATGCTATACTCATGTTTTCATAATGAATAGCATTGCGTTTGTCGATAAGAACTTCGCCACTAGTAGGGTCGTGTATCTTAATGTGTCCCTGCAATAATATTCCGTTTAGATCTTCAAATTTGTCTGTCATGTTATTTTCCTGCTACTGTATTTATTTAGGTAACTCAGTTGTTGCTCCACGTATGAATTCTGCAATAGAATTTTTTGCATATCTTAATTGTTCTCCTGGGTTTTGCCACAATTTGCCTATTTTTCTTACAATAAGCACCCTACTATTTGCTTCAGGAGAGTTTAACAATGTAATAATTGCAACATTGTCGTCAGTAATAGTAAGTTCAAATTCCGGAGGTAATATAGTATCGCCCTCCGGACTGTCTTGGTTTATAAAGTCTTGTATTAGATTGCCGTCGGAATCTACTTTTTGGAATTGATAAGCACTAATAGCATTCTTACGTAATCTCTTACCACTTACAAAAACTTCAAATTCGTCTACTCCCTTTGTAGGAATCCAATCTAAAACTATTTGTGTTGACTCGTCCTCTAACTTAATTAGTGTAACCATTTCGTCAGTATAAGGAATAGACTCAGTTATTCCCTGATCCATTATTTCAGTACCTGCAATATACGAAAGTTTTGGACTTGTTCCGAGTGTGCCTCTTCTTAACTGGCTTACTGTATTTCCGTCAACTTGGAAATATTCAATTCTTTCACCATCTATGAATAATACACCCGGAATATTAAGTTCTGTACTAGGTAAAGTCAATCCTGTTGCATCGTCTAGCTCAATAACTTTATCAGTTATACCTAATGGCTGTGCTAAAAGATATACTTTATCTTGGTTTAGACGCTTGTAGTGTGTCCTATTCAGCATATCTTTAAACATTCTATAACCAAACTTAGCGTTAGTCTTAGATCCTGCAAAGTGTATAACCTGTATTCTATCATCCGGTTCTACTTTTCTTATAATTTGAACATACTCGTCCATCTTTGCAAGTCTATAATCAACATTAGGTGTAAGCAGTTCACCGTTTAGTGTAACCCACAAGTACGCTGTACTTATCGCAGGTTGTCTTAGTTTTATTAGGCCATTATTTAACCTTCTAAAGTCATAATAATCATCAGTTCCAGCAACTAAGTTTCCTTGTGCTGCATTAACTCTTGTTTCAATCTGCAAATCTTGGATATCATGTTTGCTAAATTTATAAATTACAATTTCTGCGTCTTGAGCCGGTATATCATTGAGTACTATGTTATCACCTGCTTCAATTAATGTAACACTAAGCATGTTATTAGATATTGCACCGCTTTCGGTTCCTTCTACTGGTATGCTTGGATCGTCATCAAATTGCTCTACTAACTCAGGATATGGTCCAATTAATTCTAATCTATTATTATTATAAGTTTTTACTGTAGCAGAAATAATTGTACTATCGCCTGTACCTATTTCAACTGTTTCGCCAGGCACAAACGACCCGTTTACATTTGCTAAAATTACTTCTGTATTTTGAGAGAATGAATATTCACTAGTGTAAGGAACAAATATTTCTAAATCGTCGCCTATTTGCCCTACGTTGTCAAATAATACAACCTGAGTATTTGCAAAGTCCCAACGATAATCTGTTAATAATCCTAGTTTTTCACCGTTAATATACACATCTACTTGGTCTGGACTCAATGTACTAGGTCCAAACTGCGCACTATCTAATGGATACTCTCTTCCTGATTCAATAAACCAATGCTGTGTATATCCTGGATACAATATTTTGTTATCAACTCTAACAACAATATTATGACTTAATGGCAATTTACTAAACGGAGCAGGATCTGTATTAAATATTACAGTACTTCCGTCACCAATATGTTTATCTATTGTAATTTCACTATAAGATGTTATGCCAGAAACAGCATTTGTTGCGTCAAATAACGAATAGTGTATAAATGAATTAGCTGGCGGTGCAGTTACAAATCTTAAGCCTAGCATACCGTTATCTGTTTCATAGATACTAGCACTAGCATTTACACCGTCAATTGTTATATACGAAGATAAATTCTCTCTATAAACTACATTAGTAATAAACTCTAACTTCTCGCCTGTTCCAGTAAAGGCCGAAATATCAATTAATGCTTCGCCGTTGTCTCCGATTGACGAAATGTTAATTCTGTCTCCTACTGTTAACGGATTATTCATAACAACTTTATTTTCAACAAAGTTAATTTCGTAATCCTCGTCTACTTCTAGTATAGATCCGTTTACTTTAACAATAACTGCTTGTTTATTATGCGGTAATGTTTCTAAGAAAAATTCTTGATTAATAGTTGCAGTTGCAGTATAATTTCTTGTTGTAATTAGACTGCTTCCATCTCCTGCACGATCGTAAACTTTCATATCCAATGTGTCAAGTAATTGTCCTGGAACTAATTCTTCCGGTCCTGCCGATGTAGTTGGAGTAATAAAGCCATCGCCGTCAATTGTAATGTCTGCTGCATCTAACCCTGTAGCAGTACCATATGCAAGATTTCCACCTTCGATCAAACTATCAAAACCAGAAGCAGGTAAGAAACTACCGTCTGATGATGCTTTTCTAATTACTACTACTTGATCTTTAGGTGCTTCAAATGCTGTATCAGTATAGTATTCTTCAAATTCTTCAACATTTTCTATTACAACAAAATATCTAGGATTACCATCGTCGTCAATGTCAGTTACATAACTTGATTCTTCAGTAGTAACTGTTTTCATTATTGCGTTTGGATTTCCTAAAGCAACTATAGTAACGCCGTCTTCTGCAAGATAAGTTTTAGTACTACCGTCATAGTTAACATCGTCAACTCGTATACCATTAATGTAAACATTATACTGTTCACCTGCTTCTAACGGCTTGCTTAGTTGAAATCTCTTAGTGCTACCGTCAGTATAAAATGTTTCATCTTCAAAGTTTTCGTCATACGTATCCCAGGCTGATGTATACCAAGGTTGAGAATCAAATCCTAAATCAGAACCAAATTCAAAAGACCTTACTTCTACTCCACCGTAGTCTACACCAGACATTAACTGTCCTAAATCCTTACCATACTGACCTGTTTCAGGATTGTATAACGTATTAATTCTATCTGCTGCATTTAATAAATTATAGCTCTTGTTATATTCAACACGTATAACTGTTCCTACAGGTTGAGCCTGTGTTAGTGTAATATAACCCAATTGTCTAGTGTAAGTTTTAGTACCTTGTTTCTGCTTTATAGTTTCATTATTATAAGAATATTCACTACTTAGTGCTTCAGTCCCGTCAAAGAAAACTTTAATGTTTGCTCTAGTTAAATCCATTGGCCATTTTAAAGTTAGTTTAAGTTCAATGCCGCCACTTGTGAATTCTTCAACTTCGGATAAGTTTAAAAACTCGTAGTTAGGCGAAGTTCTATCAAACTTTTGCGTAATACTATAATGTTTAACTTTATTATTACCTAGTATAACAGAAAGTCTAGGCTGTAATCCGCCATCTTCTTGTGTTCCAACTATTTCTACAGAAGGAGGACTAGTGTATCCAGATCCTGGATCAGTGATAACTATTGACTTAACACTTCCGCTACCAATAAATGCTTTTGCCTTTGCTCCGGTTCCGCCACCGCCTGATATAATTACATTAGGAACTTGAGTAAATCCGGTTCCGCCATCTTGTATTTCTATTGCTTCAACTTCAAATGTAAAATTATCAAGCCAATGTTTTGCTGGATATAATGTTTCATCAAAATTTATTCCAATAAGTACTCCGTCTTGAATTGCAACTTCAGGAGCAACAATCTTGTTTAATTCCTTATCGTAGAACGGAGCAAGATCAAAATCAGTGGTAACACTCTGAGTATTATCAATTGTATCGTACGATGATAGATATTCACGTATTTTAGCTTTATAAGGTTTAACTTCGTTTACATAATCTTCGTAACTTTCTAAGTTATCATTTTGGAATGTAGTACGTTGTTCTAATGTTCCAACATTATGTTTTGCTTTAATAAAGCTGGTTTTAAATGCCCAGTCTACATAATTCTGTTCTGCAAACACATAGCGTAAACTTGCAAAGAATAGTTGATTATATTCCTCCGCTAACTCATCTACAAAAATATCATCTCTAATTGTTTCAATAATCTTTCTTAATTCGACTGCATTATCATCTTCGAGATATAATTTAGATAAAAATTCAATTGTGCCGCCTTCACGACCAACTGTTCTATAACCTGTACTAAGATCAGGAGAATCTAGATTAACAATTTTTTCAAGTAATATCCATCCACCGGAACCTACATTTGAGATTTTAATAATATCGCCTAAATCATCATTTAACCCGCTTAGTTGATAATAATCATCTATTAAAAAGTCTATGCCTGTTAACGCACTGTAACCAGTTAAATACCAATCTTTATATTTCCAAAACTCAGATACATCATAGTATTGTTTATTTGTAATAGACCAAACTCTTGTATCTGGATTCCAACCGTAAATTGTCCAACCTCCGTTATTAGTGCTATCTGCACGTACAAGAACACTTAACGGTCTTACAGTAAGTGTAAGACTATCGGTGTAGTTTGTGCCGCCATTAATAATTTCAACACTTGTAATAATACCTAAATTATTTAATATCGGTTTTAGTTCTAAGTTTTCACCTGTACCATTAATTTTAATAGTAGGTGCTATTCTATATCCTCGGCCACCATTAACTATAGTTACACTAGTAACTACACCATCTTCGATTACTGGCTGTAATATAGCTGTTGCAGCACGTACTGTACCAACAAACTCTAATTCTTGCTCAGTATCGATAGCAGTATCATAATGCCCGGAAATAAAAGTCGGAACAGGATCTTTTTCAAATAATTTTGTTGTGTCAAAATTATCTAATATAAGTTGATCTTTAAGTACTCTGTTAACTCTTTCTACATATTGTTTTAATGCTTCTTGTCTATTTACAAACCAGCTTTGTCTCGGTCTATTAAGAGATCCGTATTTTTGTTTTACACTTAACGTTGGATCAGGCACAGGTCTATGATATTTGTCAGAACCTATTAAACTATCAATCCATTTATCTTCAATTACACTCTTAGGCTTACTTGTACTCAGACCTTCCGAAATAATTTGATATTCATTATGAATATTATTTTCTTGATTATCGATTGTCCAATAACGGAAATTAATTGCAACATCTGAGTCTGAAAGACTCTTATTACAATTATATAAAATAAATCTATCATTACCAAGAATAGTAACAAATTTAAGTCGCTGACCTGCTGGATCTCTAATAATATTTGCAACATCATATGAACTACGGCGTCTACTTTCTATATCAGGAGTAACTCGCTTGTTCTTGACCCAGAAATAATATTTCTTAACAAATCCCTGACTTATAGGATCGTATACATCTTTTTCAACATATTTAGAAGTTCCGTACTTAGAAGTTCCGCTTATTCCTCTTGCTGAGCCAAGGTTTGTATCTGCACGTTGATCCCAAACATCAGGAGCTATATTACTTTCCACCCACTCATAAACATCAATAGATGACCCAGTAGCCAACGATCCCCAAACACTTTGAGAATATATAACACTGCCTTGATTATAATCTACATACTTGACTGTGCTTAAATCCCACCATAGTTCTCCTACTTGCTTTTCGCCCCAGGTAGTATATTTTGTTTTCTCTGTTTGATTTCCTACATTATAAAATGCTGGATCAAAATATGTCTTGTAGGAAAGTTCTTGCTCAGCAAGGCCTGAAATTTTTCCTGCAACAGGATCGATTATATCAAGTCTTGAAAGTAATAAATTTGTTTTAGTGTTGTATATAAACGATCCTCTAAATTTGTCAACTTCGGGTTGATCAATCGGGCTTCTTATTACGTTCCATATTTTTTGATCTTGTTGTCTATGATAAACTGCGACTTTACCAGGGCCGCTGCCATTATTAATTGTTGGTAACCCAACATAGATTTTATTATTTTTAACAAGTACATCCTTGCCAAAATTAACAACACTAAAATCAGTATATTCTAAACGTTGACCGTAAACTAACGAATTGTTTATATTTTCGTAGATATAAACAACACCGCTGTCTACTATACGTTTTGCAAATTTAGTAAACCCTTTATCAAAAATAGTTTCAACTGGTGATAACGGACTATTAGGATCATTAACATATCTGCCAAGGGTATTACTAGTATCTTGGAACCTATCATAGGTTGTGTCTAATATAATATCACCTCTTGCACTTGTTACTACTAACTGATTTCCGTCAAAACCAAGATTTATTCCAAAACCTTCTGTCTGTTCCTTATTAGGACTATTAAGTATTTGACTTTGCTGGTATGTACCGTTTACATTTTTATAGACATACACTCTACCTTGATACGGTTGATCAGCGTCTGTGTTAGGTGCTCCTACAGCAATAATATTTCCGTCATCAGAAACTACAACAGACTCTCCATAACTTCTTGCTTCCAAAGGAGCATCAAATTCTTGTATAATTTCAAAGTGAGAATTTTTAAGTCTGTATATGACTAGTTTATTTCTGTCGCTGTATTCTGCAATCGTTGCTAATATATTTCCAGAATCACTAATATCAAATGTTCTGCCATATGCTGTAGTTGTTAAGTCAGCAATACTTTCAATGTCACTAGGTATAACTAACCCTGTGGTATTAGGCAAGTATCCTATAAAGTCAACATGGTCACCTAAGACTTTCCATTTATTGCTATTAAATTCTTCAGCTTGTATATTTGTAAGTGCTCTATAAAATACATTGTTGTATACTACTATTTGATCTTGATAATAATCTGAAACATTACTGTAAATACCTTTAAAGTTAGTATCTCTACCAACTGTCCAATTGTAAGTTTTTCCGTAAATGTCAGTACCATTAACAACAAAATACAATCTTCCTCTACCTGGATTTGTAGTAATATCGTTAGTATGCGTTTCTTTGCTGTTTATTACTAACTTATAAAAATCTCCAGATTGAATAATTTTTAAAGAAGATGCTAGTTCTCTACCTTCTTCTCTATTAGGAAGAATAAATCCGTTAATAAAATTATATCTGTCAAGTACATCGTCTTTTTCATATACGAAAAATGCACCTTCTCTTACAACTTCACTAGCTGCCCTATTTGTATTAATAGGAATATTATCAACTTCTTCCCAGTCATTATTTGAATTACTAGGAACCAATGGTGTTCTTGGAAGTCCAGGTTTGAATTCTTCTATCCAAGTTAAATATTCAATGCCAGATATAAATTCTGTTTCGTAGATACCTATTTCATCTGAAACATTTGCATTTAATGGCAAAATAAATCTCTCAGGCAATGGAAGTTGTTCTGTATGTTGGAAAACTGCTATTTTACCTATATCAGAATCTGCAAGCTGTCGTGATTCTGTAGTTCCTATTCTTCTTAATTGTCCGTTACCTTCATCCTTATTAAGATACATTGAAGTAGGAGCCAAACCATCAATATATCTAGAACCAAAGCTAAAATCACCTGTAACATTCTTTACATATATTCTTGCTTTATCGAGATCTCTTTGATAAAGCACAACTTCTGCTGTTGCCCCGGTAGTTCCTTCACGAACAATATCCCCCGGAACTAAATCTATCTCAGCAAAAATATCATAGTCAATATATCCATCCCATAAATCTACCGGTACTTGAACCTTGTTAATTATATTGTAGGGATTATCGCCAAATCCTTTTGCAGATAAATCAGGTAATGTACCAGATGTACCAGGAATGTCGTTTAGCCAAACTCCAATATAAGGAGATGGCGATTGAGGATCATTAAACGCCGAAGTTGCTTTATCTGAGACATTTTTAGGAAGTCTAACTATCCATCTATTATCCAAAAATGTCTGTGTTCCGGCACCAGCAATACCTCTAGATTGGTGACTTAACACTCTAACTATATCTGTTTCTTTTTGGAAGGGCTTGTCAACACCTGCTAGAATTTCTACAGGTATTTCATATCTAGTATCTATAGAGTTTTTATAAGGTAATATGTCTACACTTTCGTGCCATGTTGCATCTGGATTTGAAAAAGTATTAGGATCAAAATTATTTTTTATATCCTTAATAACAAGTCCGTGCCCATTATCTGTTATTATACCATTTGGATTGTAATTAAATCCTGTTGCAATTTCCCAATAGCCGCCTAAAATAGAGCTTCGGTCTACTGGCTCGTGTAAAGGTCTTGTATATTCTCCAATTAAGAATGTATCATTAATATATAAAGTTCCTGTTTCTTCAAAAATACCATTTTTATCGTTTGCGTATACAACAAGACGACCTAGTTCATTTTTTACATAAACAACAGTAGCATTACCTGTTGGTGTTGTTACTGTATCTCCTGCAGAGACACTCGGAATGTTTAATGGATCTACGACATAAAATACTTCTTCGACTTTTCTTCTAATAGTATGAACATTAGTTTCAAAGAAAGTTTTATCAATACCTGGCAATTTATTATTAAACGGCTTATTAATTTTTCTTAGAAATCCGTTAAAATCTCCGCCTAGAGGATTTGCTAACTCTCCAGAACCTAATCTAGGACCTATAGGCTCTCCACTAAACCCTATATTAGGATTAACAGGAAGTGTTAAATCTTCATCGTAGTATATCTCTAAATAATCATTGCCTAAAACTTTTACAAAGAATTTAACATTTTCTAAACCCTTAACACCTTCTTGTTCTAAAGTATCAAAAGGAATATTAGGATCACTATTATCAAACTGATCTACAAGAATTGTAATATTATCGTTAGGAACATCAGTAATGATTATTTCATCGTTATCCTCTAAGTTATGAGCTGTATCAGTAATTAGTTTCATCGGAGATGCTGATAAATCTATACCAACAATCGAAACTTCTGAAATTGGATTATAGTTATGAGAAATGTTATCCCATCCTAAATATAATCTATCTCCTATATTACTTCCTTCATAAGCATCTATAGGAGCTCTTACAAGAATATGATCTGTAGTCGTATCTATTAGAGGTACATCACCTGTTGCTAATAGTTTAATATCTGTATAATCGCCATACAATTTGTATAGTTCAGAACGCCACCTACTTGCACTATCAAATGTTCCAAAGACAACATTGTCTGTCCTTGCTTTTACTGTTCTTCTTGCTTTATAAAGGCTGTTATTATATTGAACTATAGAACCTCTAGTATAATTTGAACTTAAATTAAAGTTATCTTTATATGCACTTTTTACATATGTTGAATTAGGTGCTCCTACAATTAAATATTTTCCATCTGGAGACATAGTAACAGCTTCGCCAAATTTACTACTTCCTGCTGAAAAGTTTTCTGTAGGTTGAATTGTTTGTACTAACGAAAGAGTTCCATTTACAGTGCTTCCGTCATCTTCTCGTTTATAAACATAAACTTTTCCGTCTCCGTCTAACGGTGAACCAACAGCAACAAATGTTCCATCATCTTGCGATGTAATACTTTCACCATAACTTTGATCTGTAATAGTTGGATTAACTAAGTCTTCGTCGAAGTTATACGATCCTTCTGCTTTAATTACATTCCATTTTCCAGTTAATGTATTATCTATATTATCAATCCACAGTAACTCTCCAGGATCAATATTATTTTCGGCATACTGGTTAGAATCTGTTAGAGTTGCTACACGATTAGAAACAAATTTAGTTATTGTACCTGACAATCCAGTTTCTTCTTGTGTTAAAGATGCTTCACCTAGTTCTATAGTTACTTGATTAAGTTCACTCGAGACTACTTTATAAAATCCGTCTATATCTACAACATCTATAATACCTATAATATCACCTTCTACAAAGTTTGATAACTTGTCTAGTGTAAGTATTGCTGTAGTGCCAAGTGGCGTTGCTGTTGTAATTCTAAATTGTGTACCTATGTGCTTATAAACATTCCATTCTTGGCCTTCAAATGTAACCCAAATATAATCTCCTTGTTTTACTTCTTGCAAATCAAGTGTTAAAATGTCATCTTTATTTTTTACAGTCCATTGTACGTCACTTTCTCTGACATATCCTGCTGTCTTAAATGCACTATCTGCTCTATATTTGGTAGGGAACGGAGTGTGATCATAGTGTGACGGCTTTAAGTAAACATTATCTGGTGTTTGTCTATACACTAAATCGGTCTCAGAACCGCTTATACTGTCTACTAATAAAATAGGTTGTGGAGATAACCTAAACTTATCTTCCTCTAGTAAAAATTCAACTTCCTCAAATCCGTCAGCAGCACCGTATTGTCCAACTTTTACAGCCCACTCTTCGTAAAATTCTAGGCTTTCTTTATCAGCTGCACCTAATGCATCAAATAATTTTGTTAACGCATTTTTAGTACCCTTATCAGCAATCATTCCTTGATAGAACTTATACTGACTCACATCGTCATTAATAATATTTGCAAGATATTCTCTTTTTTGGTATCCGATAAGGTGCTGTGCAATTTCTTGCTGATTTACATCAAAGTTATCTGTATCTAAATCGTAAAAGTCTGCAAACTGATTGGTTTTATATTCTAAGTTTGTAACAAGTCCTGGTTGAGGTTTCTCGTTCAATTTATACCAATTAGCATTATTAAAAAATTCTACACCAGAAATTTTTGTAGTTGCAGTATAATAAAATTCTTTATATTTTACAACATCACCAATTGAATAATCTTTCCATGGTGTCCATTCTGTTACAGTTGCTTGATCGTAAATAAATCCAGGAATATTTAATCCGCCGGACCAATCTGCTGTTCTATAACCCAAAACACGAATACGTTCTTGTCTATATCCAGGTGCTGGATCGTATATTGTATCTTTAAATACAGTTTCATTATCAAGAATAACTACATGCTCTTTTCTAACAACAGGTAGTTTTAAAGCATACAACCCGTCAGCTGTATTTTTTAATGTTAATTCAAAAGCATTATCTTGTGTTCTAGATATATTACAAAATTCTCTTTGAAGTTTAGTTCCATCAGCTTTAACTATTCCATAATCGTAAAATGAATCAAAAATATCATCAACTACAGCATATTCGTTTTTATACGAAACTTTCTGTGCCGATGGACTTAAACTAATAAGAGAGCCCGGATCCCAGTTCTGTGTTGTCCAGAATAAAAACTCTCTTGCACTTAATTTCCAATTTTCTACACTTTCAATTTCACTGTTATGATTATCAAACGTAAAACCTAATGATTCAAGATATTCGCCATAACCTAATAAAAAGTCAACAACTTCTTGGCTTGTCTTTAATACTGTTCCGTATGGTAATTCTTGAACTGTTCTAGTTTCAAACGATCTTCTAAATAATGCACTTCTTCCACCAACAACGGGTAATGTTGGTAAGGATGCAAATTTAGTACCATCGAAGTTAGTACTACTAGTATGGGTATCTGTTGTTCTAAAATAACGATTATTATAACTTACAACAGTACCTTTTAAATAACGCTTATTTGAATCCCATTCTATAAATGTTTCACTGATGCCACCGACATTGACTTCTGGATCGCTATCCGATACAACATAATTAAAGTACTTAAACACAGGGGAAGTTGCATCATACCCTCTAATAATATATCCTGCTGATGATTTTTCTACTACTACTGCACTATAAGAAACCAATTCAATTGGACTACTAGTTGTTAAAACAACATCAAAGTTTTCTTCAGGTACAAATACATTGCCTTTGTTTAACGGTGTTCTAGAATCTAAAATTAAATTAAACTTAGTTTTATCAGTAAACCCACCAACTTTAAATGCCATTTGGTTTGTAATTCTTGAAAGGTTTTCTTTATAAGAATTAAAGTTTACTAAAATATTACTTGCTAGATAATTGGAAATAAAATTTATCAATCCAGAACTATATACCCTAATATCACTATCAGGACTAGTTGGAAAAACTAAATCTGCTAAACGCAAACGTTTATTAGTTTCGCTATAAACTAATTGACCTGCACTATTTCGAACAGTTCTTAATCTGTCAAAAGACAAACCAATGATCTTACTAGGCTGATTTAACATCCATGATTTTAAAAGTGAAAATGGGTATTCAGAACTTTTCCTCCAAGCAGTTTCTGCAGGAGCATGATCTCCAAAGGAAAACGATCTTCTAGTAAAGGAATTTACATAGTTTCTTGCATACTTACTATCTAACGGACTTAATAACTGACCTTGATTATTTACAGGCAAATGGCTTGTTAATCCAGGACGCATAAATTCTGTTTTAATTATTTTATTTTTATTTGGCTCTGCAATTACGCCCTTTTCTAAGTCTTCCCACATAATTAAGTTATTACTAGTATAAGGAGCCGGGCCGTATTTTTCTTCCCACCATTTTGGTTTAATACTAAATCCTAGCATTTCCCAAGGATGTGTATGTGGACGATCAGTGTCGTATGCATACTTGTACACTGCTCTCCAAAATCCAGGTAATAGCTCACCGGATGGTGATTCCATACTTCCATAATTATATGTAAACGAATTATTTCTATTGTAAAAATCAAAAGTAGTATAATCTATATCACCAACTACACTTAACCAAGATGCAAAATCTTTAAGCATTGTCGAGTTAATATCTGTTCTCGAAAATCCTGTATTACGATGCTCACCGCCCTGATATTCGTAGATATCTATAATGTCATCGTCGTATTGAACTTTTAAGTTGTTGTAAATTCTTTTTTCTAATTCTAATATTAGATCATCTCTATAATCGCCGTAGGCTTTAGTTATAGATCCGTCATGACCTTGTATTACTTCTGTTGGTTCAATATAAGTATTATCAACAAATTTAGACGGAACATACTTAGGATATATGCCTAACTTAGTAGGTGTAGGAGGAATATAGCATCCATCGGTAGAGTCATATTCATATATTTCTACTATATCACCTTGTGCTAAAGGATATGTTATAATACAAAACCCTTCTTCGTTAAATGTATAATCGTCTTCAAAGATAAGTTGTACATCATTAACATATACATTAACCGCTCTTTGAGAAATAGTATCTAAAGAATAAGGCTGATTTAAGGCAAAATAAATATTTCCTTCTTCAAATATTTCGTATACTAATTGCTTTGCTCCAGAAGTTGGAGCCATGTCAGAAAAGTAAAACGGAAGATTATTATTTTTATTCTTGTTTAATTCTCTAAAAATTAAATCGACATGTGCTTTTGGTGTTCCGTCAAAACCTAAGCTGTCTGCTGTTTGTATAAACAATCTTTTAAACTTAGCATATTCTCTTCTAGAAAAATCTATCGCCTTAATAATATTTGCATCTTTATTTGTAATATGATATAGCGAAAGATTAATTGGCCCAGAATGTTGTAAAAACTTTCTACCAAATTTTGAAATATCACCTAGGTCTCTTAAATTTCCTCTCCCAGGATAACTTCCAAAAAATTCTTCAGCATCTTCTGCTATAGACGCTACATGATCGTTTACTTCGCCTAGTGTAAATGAAGTAATGTCATCATTTGCCGGGTTCTTTTCTAGATTACTAGGTAATTCATACAATCCGTTGTTATTTTTAACTGCCGAACTTCTTGTACGTAATACTACAACATCGCCAGTTTCTAAGGGAGTATTAAATCTTACAATAGCATTTTGATCTTTAATAATTTCAAAATCTGTTACGTTAAATTTAATTGAATTGTTTACTGTAACACGAATTATTAAATCGTCAAGTGAGCCGCTATTTTCGTAAACATCGACCTCAAAATCTGTTTGATCTTGTTCTGCTACGTATTGTCTTAATACACGTTGCCTACTTTCTGTATCAGTTTTAGTCCATCCGTTAACATTTTGAAACGTTGTTCGATCTGAATACTTCTGTAAAACACAAACGTCTGTTGAACGTGATAATGTATCTAATCCGTTAGTATATGTAAAAGAATCTGTTAAGAGATTAAAATCAAAAACTAAATCTCCGATATTTTCAATACTACGATAACTTAACGGAAATCCTAATTCAGCATCAACTATACCTGTACCTTGTCTATAAGAAAATATCTTATTTCCTGTAAAGGTACTGTTAGGATAATATTCGGTATTCCCGTAACTATTTCCGCTTTCGTCAAACAGGTCAAAAAGAGGTTGCTGATTTACTGTTAACTTTTCTTGGGCCATACTCCAAGAAGTTCCATTATAGTAAAACATTTTTCCTTGATAATTTTGACCGTTTAAAACCAATACTGTTTCATTTTCTAAAGGAAGTGCGTCACTTTCTTCTATTAAACTAATTTGACGTCTACCTTTATGAGTTAAAAACTTAATTTTAAAGATTTTACCTGCTTCTCGAATATCTTCTTCAGCAGTAAACAATACACGCATACCGTCTACAAGTTTTACTCCGTCTATACTATAACCTAATGCACCTTCTACGTTAGAAAAAATATCTGTTGTAAATGTATCTACTAAGTCCACATTTGATTTATTTTGTGTTCCAAAGTTAAACAGTTTTAATCCTGCATTAAATTCTATAATAGGTCTTGTTGCACGAGCTGATTGATCAACACTTACTTCTTGATTATTAATTTTTGCTGCTAGTTCTATAACATCTCTATGGAACCATCTATTATGTCTTGACCATGAATTTCTATCTGCACTAGAACGATTTATTACAATATAATCTTTTGATGATGCATAACCTGTAGCATTATCAAAAGGTAATCTATCAAATGCATTTACGTCAAAAGGAATATCTTTGTTTTCTGAAAACCCTGCTGGTATTTCTAAATCTGATTCGGCAATTAATTTTATAGAACTACCAACACCTTCTATATACCATTCTGATTTAGCGTATTTTTCTGGAGTAACAAACCCTGCAAATGATACTTTCATGCCATTAGAAAGTTCAACACCAGATTCTGTTTTGTATTTTCTTTTACCTAATATTTCTTTTTCGATATTAATTTCTGTATTCTCTTCAATATCTTTTATCTGAATAAGCCCACTATTATTAATATCGTTGTCAGCAACATAATATAATATTTCAGGAGCATTAACAGAAACATCAAAAGTAATCTTTCCTTGTTCTACACTTTGATTATCTATTCCATCGTTATATTTGAAAGAATCATCTAATGTTCTTTTTGTTTTTATACTAATAGGAGTACCAAGAGTGTCTATTTCAAAAGTATACTTTTGTCCTCGATATAATATTAATGTTGGATTTTGTACAAGTTCATCTGTAGAAAATACAAAAGCACTGTTGTCTAAATTATTTGCTAATGTAACACCAATAGTACTTTCAATACCTCTTGCTTGTCCAGCAATTCTAATTGTTTGGGGACCATATGGTAACCAATAATACTCTCTAAAGTTTGTAAACTTGTCCCAATCTATATTTGCATTCCAAGAATAGTTTTCTTGTGAATTTAGTAGATCTTGATTTTTTACATTTCCACCAAATGTTTTTAATTGATTTAAATAATCATTATAATCTTTATAATATGTTACATTTTCAAGATCGTCTTTAACTAATACTGCGGGTTCAAACTGATAGTCTTGTCTTTCTTGTGTAATATCGCCAACATAGTTATCATCAGCATTATAAGCCTTAGAAACTATACGACCATAATAACCATTTAGTTTTTCAGCAACACCAGGTTGTGTTAATTGATCTAGTGTTGATTGTAAAAACTTTTTGTTTATATCAGTTCTAAAATAGCGAGGTAATAGTGTTTCGCTCTGTCTAGATTTTTTTCCATCTGCTGGTAATGGATATTCGTTCTGATTATTTTCGTAAGCCATTAGTAGCTAACACCTCCACTTGAGCTTGTAATTCCTGTAACAGTTTCAGAATCTACAAATATTGCACCTTCTGCTTTTAGTTTAGATGCTGTTAAGGATGAAATAACTTCTATGTTATCAACTGTTGCTGAACTAATAAAAATCTCGTCTGCTTCTGATTTAATTTCAAACATACTACCAAATGCAAGTGATGTTTGCACTGGCACAATAACTATCGTTGCAAGATCAGGCGATAGTTTATTCATAATGTAAGTACTAAGTTCTGAAAAGTAAAATGTATCTCCGAACTCCCAGTTTTCAATAGCAAAAAATTCATCAATTGCTGAAATTACATTTGCTTTTAATTCGTTATCGTTAACTACTCTATCAGTATTTTTAACAATTTTAAAAGTAGCTTTTAGATCATCAGATGATTCATTTCCAAAAAGTACTTTATACTTAACTGGATGATATATTACTTCATCACTTATTGATTTAATTTTGTTTATTTCAGAACCAAAGTTTGTAAACAATGCATCACTACTAGGTGCTAAAGGTTTAGTTGTTGTTACACCTGATAGGAACTGTCTAAACTGTGTATCATATTGTCGAGTAAGCATATAAATGTCAATAATATTTGAACTACTAGGATCAATTCTATTACTTTCATCTGCACTGTGAACATATTGGAATATAATATTGTCTCTTCCGTTATATGCACGGTAGTTAACTACTAACTCAAGTCTTTCTGTTTCTGTATTGTAAATCTTAAAAATGTTTTTATCAACAATATAAAAAACTGTATCTGCAGGATAGCTTGATACACCGTTATCTGTTATCACAGTTTCTGTGTCAACTATTACAATCCCTGCATCTACCTGATTTACATATCTAAAATCATCAAGATTGTCACCTGTTATATATTGCTCTAAGAATATCCATTTATCTGCATTTCCTGAAGCAACAAATTTATCAAAGATTTCAGGATCATCAACTACGCCGTCGTCGTCTGAATCGAAAAATCCAACTTCAATTTTTTTACTATCGACATATCCTTCTTTATCTCTAAATTCGTTAACAATTTCCCATACAAAAGGAACTGTGAACGGAGTTAAAGAATATCCGCCTTGATTATCTGGACTTTGGTTAATTGACATTAACGAAATCCTATCTTTAACAATTTCATTTGTTGCCGGGTCAAATACTTTATCGCCGCTATCAAAATAGAATCTTATTTCTTTATCACTTTCAAAAATATAACGCTGTCCTCTGTAAGTAATCGTATAAGTTTCGCCATCTGTTTGGAAAAGCAATAACCAGCTAGAATCTAACTGTTGATTAGTTAAGTCACCAGTTTTACCAGTACTAAATTGTGATACTACATCTAAGTTATTTTCTAATACAACTCTCCATGTAGAAGTATTAAAGTCATATCGTAGACCAAATGTTTTATATGTAAAAATTTGATCAGTTACTTGTGTTATAATTTGAGGTTCTAATTCTGTTGTAAAAATTGGTTTAATTTCAGAAAGCAATGCACCTGAAGGTATTATATCGTTAAAAACAATAGGTCCTAATCCATCAGCAGTTACATCTATTCCTGGGCCGCTAACACTAACAACCTTAACCCATTTATATGTAGTTGATCCCGGATGATTTGCAGGTCCTGACATTAAACTTCCGTCAGGCATAAAATGCTGTCCCGGTGGAGAAATAAATTTTAACATTGCACCAGGAGACAAATATTGTAGTGTAGAACCTGTAAACGAACTAACTCTTAACTTTGTATTATCAGTATCTGTCAAATAACCTGTAGTAATATTTTGACCTTTTGTAATTTGATTCCAAGTTCCACCTAGGTCATTAACTAATATTTTAGGAAACTGAGCATAATAAAAATTTCTTACTTTATAATCTTGTAAAATATTTTGAATCTGATTCCTAATAACCCCTTCAATGTCTGTTCTAGTTGTAAAAGTAAATGTTTCTTTTGTATTTAGAGTTTGTGTATAAATCACTCCGTCTTTACCATAAAGATTTGTTTTACTGTATTTTCCAGTTGCATCTAAAAGATCATAATATCTGCTGATTCCGCTTGAAGTTCTGTTTACACTTTTAACTTTTACAATTTCTTGGCTAACTGATAATGGCGCTACATTGTAATCTTCTCCAGTAACCATTCTGTTTTGTGTATAATATGTAGCAGGTGCTCGAGTTTTAATCTCATCGTTGGTTTCGGAGATACTAGAATTATCAATTGTATATTTCAGCTCAAGACCGATTGTTAACGATTCGCTAGTCCCTGATTTTGTTTGGTAAGGAATAGTAATTGTAATACCTATTAGTTCGTCTGGAGTTATAACATAGCTTCTATTAGAACTAACTCTATAATAAACTTTAAATGACCCTTTGGGTAAATTACCAAATGTACCATCAGAGAAAATTAAACTAATTCTATCTTCGACACGAGTTAATACACTGTATATGTCTCTAATATTTTTGTTCAGACTATTATAAACAATATTGTTTCCTTCTACAGCTTCAACTTTAGTCCACAAATTAGTTTCGTTTCCTGTAGAATCAAGTTGATAGAGCCAAGTGTCTGTGTTATTAACATTAATTGCATCTATAGCAACTACTTGATTAGTTGAAGGATTAGTGATACTAAACTCGCCTTGATCTAATCTTCCTTGACGGAAGTGTGCAAAAAATCCTGTGTTGTTAGATGCTGCACCTTGTCCGTCATCTCTATACACAAACGCAAAACTGTTACCAGGTAAGGGAGGTTCTTCTACAATAGAATTACCATCAATATCAGTACTAACAATTTCAAAGATTGAGGATTGTCCATCTACATTTTTTGTAAAGGAGTATATAGGCAAATCTGTGTTAGTTGCGTTAAGTCTATACTGCTCTGCGCTTACACCATTAACTGTTCCTGTTTTTACAGGTCTTCCGTAAACACCGTTGGCCGGTAATGCAGAATTTAATACTTTAATAAATTGTTCATACCAGTCTTGGTTAGAAATATCATTCCATATAATAGTCTGTCCTGATAAGTTTGTACCGTTAGAATCATAAATTTCTTCTGTTGTGCTAACAGTTTCAAACTTTAGCAATCCGTTTGCAGTTGTATTACGTTTAGGATTATAGGAAAGCAATCTTGCTAAACGTAATACACTTTCACGGCGTTCTGCTAGTTCAAGAAAATTTTCACGAGCATTTAAGTCAATACGGAAACTAATATTTTGACCTAGGAAAGCAATAAGGTCTATTAGTGCAAGGTATTCACTGGATTCAATGTAGTCGTTAAAGTCCTCCGGATAATTTTGACGGAGGTAGTTAATCATAGTTCTACGCAAATTATCAAAGTCGTAGCTTTGGAAATCTGCATTACGGAATGACTGGTAGATACGCTTCCAATCTTCTGATAATAGTAATCTGTTTTGTCTATCTGTTGAGGACATACTTGCTTTCCTTTATTATACAGTATTTATTAAGATTAGAAAAGTGCGTATATAATTTTATGCCAAGATACTGTTATCTTCGTCAAACTTAAAACGCATATTTTCTGATATATTATAGGGCAAGTATGTTAAAGAACATTCAATCATAATGCCACTTTCGTAGGTATCAACAACTACTTCGTCAACTTGTACTCTTGGATCATAGTTAATAATTGTAGTAACATTAGCAGCAATAGCCTGTTTTAATCCTTCTGTCATTGGTTCAAACAATACGTCCCAAATTATAGTTCCAAACTCTGGATTTTCTAATTTTTCCCCCATACGAATGTGAAAATGATTAATTATGTCTTGTTTAATTAGAGCAATGTCATACAAATTAAAACTTGTATTTTCGCTATTAGCCGTAGAAATACCTCTATAAGCTCTACTAGTAACAGGTTCAGTAGGTTTCTTATTTGATTTTATTTGGATTTCTTTGTATAACTTTTTCTCTAATGTGCTCATAACAATATTTAGCCTACATTTTTATGGTAGTGGCCAATCCTCCGGATCAGTGTTTCCTACTTCTGCTTCAATATCTTGTCCAGTAGGCTCAGGTGAAATGCTTGCTAACGGTACTAAGTCTCCCGTAATCATCTTACTAGCAAAGCCTCTACCTAATCCTATACGATTTCTTGTTTCAGCGCCGCCTTGGTTAGCATATCCGATTGCTCTACGGAATTCTTCGCCAAGTGCTGCATAATCATAACTGTCCCAACTTATTGATTTTGACTTAATATATCCTACAGCAAGTTTTACTGCAACTTCTGGATCATTTGCTAAATCGGGGTTTTCGACCACTTGTGGTACACCACCTAATCCGCCATATCTTCTATAATTATCTTTAAAGGTTAACTGTATTAACCCTCTACCACGATACTTATAACCTTCATCTTGAGCGTTACCGTATCTACCTCCGTATAATGTATTACCTATTGCAGCAGGACCTGCTGCGGCAAGTTCTTGTGCAAAAGCATCAGTTTTAACACGACTAGGAAACACTGCACGTAATCTTGAAGCACTATAATTTAAGTTTTCACTTCTCGGTTTAAATCCACATTCTGCCATCGGTTGTGCCATAGCCATACCAAGTGCTTCTGCATTACCCGGAGTTTCGCCAGGAGCAAGTCTATTAGGATCTGCTGTTTTAAGTGCATTAGCAGGATCTAAGCCTACACCTTTAATAAGTTCACTTAAGAAATATTGTTGCAAGTCTGTAACAGGAACAGGTTTAGCAGGCTGATCTCCTATTGGTCCAACTTCTCCTGGTACAACAGTCTGAGGGGCTGCAACTGTATTACCACTAGCATCAGTGACTGTTCCTGAATTGGCTGCGGCAGCGTTCGATTCGTTAACTGGTCCTGCATCGCTATCTGTATTAATTAACGGTGTTGTTTCCCTTAATGCAGGACTTGGACTTGAACTTGCTTGTGTTTTACTCGGAACAAAAGTTAACGGATCTAGATGTTCATGTCCTAACCACGGTTCGTGCACCGGCACACGTACTGGCCAAAGCGCAGATGCTGCGACAGCAGCTTGCGCAGCAGTATCTGCTTCAGATGCAGAATCAGCTGCTGGCCCGTTCAAATGTATATTAGTACCAGTTGCTACAATATCGCCACCAGCGGCAATATCTGTTTCTCTACCTGAAGTAAAGTAATTATATCCGCTACTTAAAATTTCTAAATTAGTTTGTGTATGTCTATAGTCTCCAGCAGTGTTAACATCATACGGGCCTTGATTTGTTAATGAATGTTTTCCAGCAACTATCTTATCTCCTTTTGCACCAATGTATATTTTTTGATCTGCACCAACATAGTGATCTTCATTTGCGCCAACATCCATTTTATGATCGGTACCAACTTTAACATCACTATTTTGTCCAACTGTTAATTTATAATTTCTAACAGCATTCATATTAATATCACGTCCTGCTGACATATTAATATCTCTATCTGTGCTTATGTTTAAGTCATTTTGTGATCTAATACTAATACTATCTTGTGCATAGATATCAATCTTTCCGTTAGATGTTAATTCTATCCAAGCACTTCCTTGTGCATTGGCAATGTAAATTAAATCTTCACTATTATGTAATAATATTTGGTGTCCGGTACGGGTTCTTAAACGTACTAACTCATCTGCAGGAAGTTGAGGGATACCGCCAGTTTCTTCATTTGTAATATCTGCATATTCTTTCCTGCCTTGACCTGCATAACTTTTTCTCAGTTTTGTTTCGTCACCGTCGTCGAATACTAAACTACTCCCTCCAAGTCTACTTGCATATACCTGAGCTCGCTGTTCTGTAGGTCCTACGGCAGCCCTCGGTGCTCCTGGTCGCTTATCTTTTGGTCCAGGAGTGCTAATACCAAAAACACTCGACGGTACTTCTCTTCTAGATGACGAAGTTCCAGGTCCTCGCACATTATCATATAGTGTGCCTTGCCTACCTAAAATAGTATAAAAGTCTGTGTTAACAGGCTTAATATATTTTGTAGGGTCATTGCCTGCGCCTGTTTGTTGACGTTTGTTAAATTCTCCTACAGGTAATTTTTTCGTATTGTCTTGATTGTTATATTCAGTTCCTGCCCACGGATCAGGAGTCATCCAATTCATATAAGCAGGCGGAACACACCCAATCCAATATCCTTTACTAATATTTCCTTCAGCAAACATTACTAAAACTGTAGTGCCAACATCTGGTGGTATAAACCACATTCCGTAACTTTTTTGTGTAGACTGAAAATTATCATTATCTAGTACTGCATTTAATGGAGTTGTACCATAGAAGGGAGACAAGTATTTTACTGTGACAATTTGTCCGGATCTTTCAGCTTGGTTACCTGATGTTGTATGCTTTAATAATTCTACTTGTAAAGTACCCATGTACTTAGGATCAAGTTGAGAAACCACAATCGCTTCATACGGACCTGGATTTCTAACGCTTTTTGGATTTGCTGGACGATTCTCTGTACTCATGTTGCTATTACACCCGATCTACCGTCGCCTAACGAAGTATCTTGTTTAGGTGCAGATTGTAATGCGCTGCCATCACCTGCTGTTCCAGGTTGGCCTACTTCTGCTTCTTGATTTGGTCTTCTAACGACAGACAATATTTGAGAAAATTTATTTCCTTCAATTCTATTTTTTACAAGGTTAACCCTGTATAAACCACTAAATGCTTTCACAGGAACAGTATCTCCTGGAAATATCATTGTTCCTTTTGATTGACTATAATCTATAGGTGTTCTAAAATTCAATACAATATCAACTTCTCCTCGTTGGTGATCTATAGTTCCGTCTTCTGTTGTTCCGCTACCTGCACTTGGGCTACTGTAGTTTCCTACACCACTGTCTGCAATATAATACGGATCACCTAAAATTGTTAATTCCATACTTAATAAATCTACATCACTGTTAACGATTGCTTCATTAAACTGTCTTGCAACTTGTATTGCCGTATTTGAATAGTCGGCGCCGCCTTCTTGTGCAGAACCGTTTGCTTCGTTTGATTCTCTTGCAGCATTAGTTCCTGACGGTACGGAGGTTGCATCAGCACCTTCGTTTGCAACATAACCACTGTTTTGTCCAGACTCGTTTGTTCCTGAATTTTGTTGTTGTACTACACTGGCATTTGCCAATCCTCCATCTGGAGCAATTGAGCTATAAAAAGCATTATTAATTGTTATTTCAAAATCTATAATATCTTCGTTTTGACCTGTATAGATATAATTGTATTCTTTAGCTGCTACAAGTTTTCTTTCTTCTACACCAACACTAGGTCTTGTTGGGCTTTGAAATACCGAACTATGTACAGAATAAGGAACAATCATGTAAACATATACCTTAGGATTTTCACCTGTTTTTCGCAGCATCTCTGCATCAGGAACAATATAACATTGTGTTTGTACTCTAAACCAAGGAATATTACCATTATTATCCTCTTCTCTTTGAGTTGCTGCTTGCTGACCGTATGTACTTAGAATTACTAGTTCTTCAATAATTTTTTCAATGTTTGTTCCTTGAGGAAATTGAAATGTTCTAAATTCATTTGATATTTGTATTCTACCGTTATCAAAGAATATTGTTCCGTCATCATTTTCTTTCTGCGTAAACGCAGGAACACCAAACGGAACACTTCCACCTTCCGCCATAGACCTAGCAACATTTGCTTTTCCTATCGAATTTATTGTGGCGTCATCTGCAACTAATGCTCGCACTGCGGCAGAGATATTATTATCTGATGCTTGTAAATTTATATACGGAGCAGCTACTTCATTAACTCTTTCTATTTCTTCAGGATCTGCTTCGCTTGACGGAATTCCTGTAATCCGTGTATAAATTTCTTCAGGTGTTGCTGTTGCTCCACTTTCTTGTCCGCCGGAAGCAACATTCGCAAGTCCTAAACCAGATACTAATTCAGTCGGAAAAATAATTATATATTCGTCTTTAGTAAATGATTCATTTTTTTCGGCTCTTTCTCTATTACGTTTGTTTATGATGCCTGTTAAACTATCTGGTCCTTTTTGCAAAAGTTCTACAAGATTGTTTCCAGTAATTTTAGTTTCTACGTTAACAGTTTGCACTGTATTACTTTGTGCTTGTTCATTCCATGCATATGCTTTTACAGTGTATCTAGATCCTCCGGCAGTTACATCAAATTCAACATTACTAATTTTAATAGGAAGGTGTCTTACTGTTTTACTATTAGGAACCGGATTTCCTTTATCGTCATAGCCTATAAATTCTATAGAAAGCATATATGGTGCCCTATTGTAGTTCGCATGGCCTGCATTTCTTGCTGCAACTTGCAAGGTTTGCAAAAATAATCCCATACTGTAAGGCTCGTGTACTTCAAAACTAATAACATTTGCATTACTTGTTCGTGTTTTATTAGTTGGAACTATAACTGAATCAATTTCAATATTATCGATAAAATATTCAATTTGTGCATCAGCTGTTTCATATGCTGTTCTTGCTTTATTGCCTGCACCACCACCTGATCTTAAAACAGTTACAGATGGTGGTGATCTTCTATACGACTGATCTGGAAAATTAATTTCACTAGGTGTTAAACAGGATAGCGTAACAATAGAATTAAATGTTGCATACCCTCTTAATTCATTAGGTTGTTTGTTTACAGAATATAATAGCTTAGGGGGAGTTTGTCTAGCATTGGAAGTATTTTGTGCCGCAGCATTATCTCCCGCGCCGCTACCAACAGAAGCATTTCCAGATTGAACTGTTACATTTGACGAAGAACTTGAACCTGCTGCGGTATCTGCTGGATCTGGCATCTACTTAATATCCTAAAAATTTTTGCAAATCATCTGCCTTTGGCAAATAAATTTCTATTCCTGTTTCTAAATCAAAAACAGGATCTTTAATTACATCCATATTTCTTTGTGCAAAGACCCACCATAACTTGGGAGTTCCGTACACAGAATAAGCTAAAAGATCTGGTCTATGATTAAACTGTGGCTGTACTTTATATAACACATCGTCATCACTTGCAGGCACAGACCTGATTGCTAATGTGTCCAAGTATTGCTTATTAACTACCCTAGTGTTACCATAAGGACTTGTTGACGTATATTTTGCCATTAGATGAATCCTCCGCCATTTCCTTTGCTACCTAAGTATCCACCTTGAACAAAGGTTTGTAAATTAAATTGCGAAACTTTTGCTCTTGAGTATGTTGGTGATACAGTTACCGAAACTTGGCTTTGTGTTGGAGCCCACCCAACTTTCCCTTTTAGTTCAGGTATTGTTGTGTCCGGAGTTATTTCTCCTGTTATTTGTGTTTTAACATAATCAACGTCTGCAGGCATATCAACTGTAAAGTTTTTAACTACTACCGGAACATCAGGAAAAACAAAATCTCCATATCCGTTTAATTTTACAAGGGGTGGCGGAGCACCAGCTTCTGTACTTTGTCCATATGCCATTTTAGTTATTGCTCTTAAGTAATGTACCATCGCTGTCCAATATTGAGCATCTTTAGCGTTTTCGACAAAGAAGTCTCCTGTAATAACTATATCTTCAATTTGGCTGTTCTGATATATGTTAAAGGGATAATTACTATGTATAGGCGCCATTGAATCATAATTAGCTGTATGTTGAATTAATATCGTAGGAGTATATGGAAATACTAATCCGCCAGTAAGTTCAAGAGGTTTTAGAACTTCACTCTGTCCTAGAGTAGCAGGAAGACTTAGCCTAACACGCCAGTCATTTGCTGCACTTGCAACAGTAGCATTTGAAATAGTTCTATCAGGTGGTTGAGAATCAACCATACCTAATATTCCTCTAAAAATGCCAGTAGGATCTAATGTATCAAATAGTTGATTTTTTGCTTGAGCTGCTAAACGATTTCCAGTTTGCTGGATGTCGTTTTTTATGCTGTTAACATTAGAGGTTACTACTTGCTTTAAATTGAAGGCCATATTATTCTCCTATATACATTATTTAGTTGACTTTTTTAAGTGCGTATATTATAATAGTAGCTTAACTTGGAGATTTTCATGAGAAAACAAAATTATCTAAACAATAAAGATTTATTAAAGGAGATACACAAATCAAAAAGCAGATTTTCGAGCTTTGTAGATCCAGAATACGCACAATATGATATAATTTTACCTGATATTGAAAAAATTAACATTAGAACTATTGCAGAAGCAAAAAGAAATAAAGCAAAACGTCTACAACAACAAGATTTTGAAGCACGTAAACTAGCAGGTGAAAAAGTTAAACTTGCTGAGTGCGAAATTGATTATCGTAAAATACAAAAGGATGAACTAATCTTTCGTATTATGACGTTTGACCACATTCCAGAAGAGCCAGGTCGTAAAAAGAATCCAAAGACCGTTGCAGATACAAAAGTAAAACTAAACTTTCCGCCCTTTCAGCATTATAAATTTAATGAAAAAGACGAGCTTGTACTTGTAGGTAAAAGTCACTGGGTCGGCGGCATGGAAAACGGATATTTTAGTCAAAAACATGCAAAAGCAACAGACAAACTTGCACTTATGTGGATGAAATTGTGCGAACGCTATGCCACAAGAGGCAACGTAAGAGGATATACCTACAATGACGAAATGCGTGGACAAGCAATACTCCAGCTTGCACAGATTGGTTTGCAGTTTGACGAGAGCAAATCTAACAATCCGTTTGCATACTACACAGCAGCAGTCACTAACTCATTTGTACGTGTTATCAATCTTGAAAAACGTAATCAAAACATACGAGATGACATCCTTGAAATGAATGATATGAATCCAAGTTATACCAGACAACACAACGCTGAATGGGAAGCAGCCATGAAACGCGAAAAAGAAGAAAAAGCTAACCAAAACTAATTGACTTTCATTTGAAATGATAGTATTATATTAATGATTAGTATGGAGAATAAATTTTGTTCAAAAAAGCAGCAGTCTTTACAGACATACACTTTGGACTAAAAGGCAATAGTCGTGTACACAACGACGACTGTGAAGAATTTGTAGATTGGTTTATCGAACAAGCAAAAGAAAACGGTTGCGAAACCGGTATCTTCTGCGGCGACTGGCACCATAATAGGAACAGTCTTAACCTTACGACTATGGATGCTACTATTCGTAGTTTAGAAAAGTTAGGAAAGGCGTTTGATAAGTTTTACATGTTTGTCGGCAACCACGACTTGTACTATAAAGACAAGCGTGATGTAAGCTCGACTATCTTCGGTAAACATATTGATGGTATTACACTTATAGACGAAATCTACGAAGAAGATGATGTTGCTCTAGTCCCATGGCTAGTAGGCGATGAATGGAAGAAGATTGAGAAGATTAAAGCCAAATACATGTTTGGTCACTTTGAACTTCCAAGTTTCTATATGAACGCTATGGTACAAATGCCAGATCACGGCGACTTACGAGCCCAACATTTTGTAAATCAAGACTATGTGTTCTCAGGACACTTCCATAAACGTCAAGTACAAGGCAAGATTCATTACATCGGTAATGCATTTCCGCACAACTATGCAGATGCATGGGACGATGAACGTGGCATGATGATACTTGATAAAGAAAATGGTAAAGAACCAGAATACATTAACTGGTGGAACTGTCCTAAATATCGTACAACTACACTAAGCAAGTTATTAGATCCAGATGCAGATATTATTAAACCTAAAATGTATCTGCGTGTTACTATTGATGTTCCTATTAGTTATGAAGAAGCACAATTTATCAAAGAAACTTACATTAGTACACACAACTGTCGAGAAATTACACTAATTCCGCAAAAACAAATTGAAGAGATTACTACCGACTTAGACATTTCAGCGTTTGAAAGCGTTGATGAAATTGTATCTAAAGAAATTACCGCTATTGATAGCGATAACTTTAATAAGAAACTGTTATTAGACATATATCACGAGCTATAAATGATTAAAATTAAAGACCTTACAGTAAAAAACTTTATGAGTGTGGGCAATCAAACCCAGGCTGTAGATTTTAACAGAGAAAAGTTGACGTTAGTTTTAGGAGAAAACCTAGACCAAGGTGGTGATGACAGTGGCTCACGTAACGGCACTGGTAAAACAACTATTATTAACGCACTAAGTTATGCATTATACGGCCAAGCATTAACAAATATTAAACGTAACAATCTTATCAACAAAACCAATTCAAAAGGCATGGTTGTCTCTCTCGACTTTGAAAAAGACGGTGTTGAATACCGCATTGAACGTGGAAGGTCGCCTACCTTTTTCAAGTTTTATATTAACGAACAAGAACAAGAAGAGGACGAGTCACAAGGCGACAGTCGCAAAACACAAGAATATTTAAATAACTTGTTAGGCATGTCTCATGATATGTTCAAACATATTGTAGCACTTAATACATATTCTGAACCGTTCTTAGCAATGCGTCAGAATGATCAACGTGCTATCATTGAACAACTATTAGGTATAACTATTCTTTCCGAAAAGGCAGAAACACTTAAAGAACAAGTACGCCAAACGAAAGAATCTATTACACAAGAAACACTTAAAATAGAAGCTATACAAAGTGCAAATAGTAAAATTGAAACTACAATCACAAGTTTAGAAAGTAATCAAAAAGCGTGGCTTGCAAAACGCAGTGCTGATATTATTAAATTAAAAGAGGGCATTGATGAATTAGAGCATTTAGATATCGAAATAGAACTAGACTCGCATGAAAAACTTCAAAACTGGAACGAATTAAATGCTGCAATAACGGCTCTTAATAAAGAAAAAAGCACACTCGACTCAGCACTATTACAAGCCGACAAACGTGTTAAAAAGATTGAAAAAGACGTCTTAGATCTCGAAGATGCTATGTGTTATACGTGTGGACAAGCACTACATGCAGACAAAAAACAAGAAATTTTAGAAGTCAAAGCAAAAGAGTTAGAAGAAAGTATTGCATATCAAACAGACGTTAGTGGAAAACTAACTGAAGTAATTGAAGCAATAAGTGAAATAGGCGACATTAACGGAAGGCCTAATACATTCTATGAAACTGCTAAAGAAGCATATGAGCATAGAAATAATGTTGACAACTTAAAACAAGCATGGTCTTCAAAGAAAGAAGAATCTGATCCTTATCAAGCACAGATTGACGAACTTAAAAATAGTGCTATACAAGATATTGACTGGACTCCGGTTAATGAGCTCACTAATCTTAAAGATCACCAAGAGTTCTTATTGAAACTACTTACAAATAAAGATAGTTTTATTCGTAAGAAAATTATTGAACAAAATCTAGCATACTTAAACAACAGGCTAACTTATTATCTTGATAAACTAGGATTGCCGCATCAAGTTGTGTTCCAAAATGACCTAAGTGTTGAAATTACACAACTAGGCCAAGATTTAGACTTTGATAACTTATCGCGAGGTGAACGTAATAGACTTATACTAGGTTTGAGTTTTGCATTCCGTGATGTTTGGGAAAGCCTGTATCAAAATATCAACTTGTTGTTTATTGACGAGTTGATTGACAGTGGTATGGATACTGCTGGTGTTGAAGGAGCATTAAGTGTTCTTAAGAAAATTGCACGAGAACGTGAAAAGAACATTTTCTTAATTTCACACAAAGATGAATTAGTAGGCAGAGTAAACACTATTCTTAAAGTTATAAAAGAAAACGGATTTACATCATATGAAAATGATGTAGAAGTTGTAGAATGATAGATGATGACACACATGACAAATTAACTAAAGCCTATATGGAATATTTTAAGGCAAATGAAGCATATGAATCGCGAAAAAGTCATAGAACTCATCAGTCTAGTAGACGATGGTTACGTAAAATTCGTGAATTAGCAAAAGAACGTATGGACGAAATACACGAAGACTATATAGCCAAAAAAGAGGCAGAGAAAAAAGGCACATAATAAGTAAGTTCATGCAGTGGACTTATGAAGGCAAAGTAATAGATCAAATACCAGACGAGTATGAAGGCTTTGTATATCTCATAACCAATCTAAAAACTGGGCAAAAGTACGTAGGCAAGAAACTAGCAAAATTTAAAACTACAAAACCACCTCTCAAAGGCAAGAAAAACAAACGCAGAGGCTACAAAGAA
>Ga0181568_10000365_pt1 | contig 39633 bp, 47 predicted proteins | sample 101ome_20_FD_133758 | JGI IMG/M metagenome (GOLD analysis project Ga0181568, IMG submission 133758) | Coastal salt marsh microbial communities from the Groves Creek Marsh, Skidaway Island, Georgia - 101404AT metaG (megahit assembly) | ecosystem: Environmental > Aquatic > Marine > Intertidal...
ATACTCATCAAGAATCATTTCACACTCATCTGGTGTGAAGATGTTGTCATAAACTTTGACATACTCTAGCAACTTATTCTCGCCAGAGATTGTTGTAGTAGTCTTTACCAAGTCTTCTCTATATCGATGATCCTTATCAAAATAGTATTTGAAGCACGGACCATGCAACCTGACATAATGTAAGAATACTTGCGTACAAGACTCTCCTTTAAAAGCATCTCTACCATGCTCACCATCCATGCCCAGGTACAACATGGCATCACCTGGATGCAAGTCAACAGACTTCTTCTCACCCAAAGGTGTATAGATCCAAATAGTCCATACTTCATCACACTCCAAGTTAATGGTAAGTGAGATCTCACATTGTGGTTTATCTACATGACCTACAAGAACATTACCATTCTTATACTGTCTGGCATAAGAGTACGTTGGTAATACAGACTCTCCAACCATGTCACATACATGCTGGTTCTTCTCAACCAACAGTTCAATGAATGGTTTAAAGTCGTACTTTGCAGAACTCCCGAAGACTTGAGGGTCACTTGGGAGTTCATGAGTATTACAATACTCCTTAAATTCTTTTGCTAAGCTATCTGCTCTCTCTTTAGATATAAAATTAGGAACAATGACGTAATTGTTGTCAATCAGTTGTTGGTTCATTATCAGGGATTGAGGCGTCAGGGACTTCAGACTCTTCCTCTGCGATCAGTTCTTCGATCTCAGAGACGACTTGCTCCGTGCTGTCTTCCTCAAATAATAACTCAAGATTGAACTCACTGTCAAGCATATTCAAGTCAATATCATCAAATTCACTTACAGTGTTGGGAGTAATCTCATCATTTTCTACATTAACCTCCTCTTCCTCATACTCAATGAGTGGTTTAGATGCAATACTCTTAACAGACTCAGCATCTACCACCGTTGCTTCTTCAACTTCAAACATGGACTCATCTACAGCATCATCAAACAATGATGGATCAACATTACCATCAAATACTGTTAGATTCTCATATCCTGCTTCAAATTCAAAAGATCTTTCACTCTCACTGAGATTCTCTTTGATTCTTTGTTCACCATAGAATAAGTTTTCGTGTGCTTCAGCAACACGTTGATGAACTTTTTCCATTTGTGAATCATGATCAGCAGTCATGCCACGAAGATTAGATTCATGCCTCTTCTGCATCTCCTCCATCTGACCTTCTAACTCTGCCATTGCCTCTTGCCAAGACAATGCTTGCTTCTTCTCTTCTTCTTCTCTCTTAAGTCTCTCTTGAGTCTGACGTTCCTTCTCTTGATTAAAATGATCAACATATCGCTCAATCATTGCACGAGTAGCAGGAGTATTGGCAGCAGCACCAGAATCGTACTCTACCTCACCAACACCATCTACAGTACCATTATCCTTCCACTGAATCGCCCATAGATGCTCAATATCAGCAAATGGCCAGTTCTCTTCAGTAAAGAAGATACCTAGTCCATCAATGTTGATGTACTTATCTGCTTCAATTAAGGTAAACTTCTTCATTCTTCTACCTCTTTTACATCTGCTGGGATTACCTTTTGATCTCTTGCCTGACTCAGCATCTGTGCTGCAGCAGATAAGACATCAATGTTAGTTGAATTTGCCTTCACCATCTCATTTCTAAAAGACTCCACACCAGCACTTGTTGAACGTTGCTGTTGAGAGTTCTCAATAAGTAACATGGGCATCCATGTAACCGCACATCCCCATTCATCTACGGGTTCACCTGTTTGTGGATTAGTTCCTCTAATTTGAGTATACCAAGAACATTCAAGTCCTTTACAGTCCTCGCCAATTAAAGGACAAAAATTACCAGGTTTAATTTGTGCCATAACGAATCACTTTATTAATTTAGTATACCATATTTAGTTCAGTGTACAAATAATAACATCGACATATTGAACGCCGAGGTCTATTCCATCACTGAATGAAGTATTGATTGTTGTTGTTCCACTGAATGGGTGATTGTGTGCTCCACCACCAGTTGACTCATTCATAGTTCCTGTGGCATTATTACCATCAACGGTACGAGCACCAGTGTTACTAAATGGTGTAGCGTTAGCACCACCAGTAGGACCATAAATTGATGGGTGAACGTGATCTGGCAGTTCTGTTATTGACAGAGTGTGATTACCAATGAATGTACCAGCACCAGGAGGAATCTCCACTGGTAGTGTAGTGTTAATGCCAACGTTTATATTACCACTACTAGAACTCAATGCAGTAACAAATGAAGTACTACCACCAGTTCCACCACCAGTACCAGATACAACCCTCAACGCTCTATCAGCATTTGTAGTATCTTGAGTCCACCCAGTTGGTGCAGTTGCTTGAAAGAATAACTTCTTAGTTCCTGCAGGATACATCCAATAGAAGGAATCTATCTTATTATTTGGGTCCAGCAGATCGAATAGAACCCCATTGCCTGTTAAACGTGCCATATCAAGCGAACGAGCAGATGATTACATCGATATACTGAATTCTCAGGTCAATATTACCTGTTCCAGTAGCAGTAAGACTAACCTGTCCAGAGAATGGGTGATCGTGCGCCTGACCAATACCACCAGGAGATAGAACACCACCAGTATTGTTAGCACCTGGTGTTCTAAAACTACTACCACCACTAGATGCGTTTGCAGTTCCACCCATGTTAGAGTCATGAGTGTGATCTGGAATCTCAGCAGTGGTCAGAGTGTGACCACCAACAGTACCAGATACTGGTGCAGTAGTATTAAAGTTGACAGTAATGTTTGAATTAGAAGAGGGGAATACTGTGCTGAAGTTACTACCACCAGCACCAGAAGTTCCACCAAATCCAAATCCACCGCCAGCACCATTAACTAAGCGCAACGCCTTATCATTATGAGCAGTTACCTGAGTCCACCCAGTTGGTGCTGCTGCCTGATAGAATACGCTTACAGTATTTTGTGCTAATACGGAATACTTAGAAGATAATGATGTACCATCACTAAAAGTAACCCCAGTGGCGGTTAATTGTGCTGCCATCTTACAACCATACTTCCTTTATTTACTTATTTATCAAGTACATTTAATCCAGAATCCATCATCAGTGAACTCCCAACCATCTGCAAGCACTGCTTGATAGTTCTCATATTTATCTTTGAATCCTTCAGGCACAAAAGGTGGCCATTGATTCCTGTAGAATTCTTGTGTCCACCCATCATTATATGGGGATGTTGCCTGTACCTCATTCATGAGATCAGGGTAGATCTGACGACGTGGTTCATCACTACCCATCTCACGAACATACACTGTCTTGCCACCATCGGGTGACTCATAGATTTTAGCAGTCATTGTTCTTGTTAAACTTTTTACGACACGCCTTCACTTCCTTCATCTCATCTTTGATCATCTGATAGGCATCCTCAGCGTTAATTCTACCACCAAGTTCCATAGCACAGATGACTTCGACTCTAGTTCCAAAGTGCTTGAGTGCTTCTTCAAAACAATTTAGTTCTTCATACATTATTCAATGCCTCAAGGGATGCTTCATAATCACGTTGGAAGATAGCAAGTCCCTCACGAGTCAACACACTGTCATACATTGCATTGAACACTTTGGTTGGCATGGTAACAATGTCAGAACCATACATGAAGCAGCGAGAGACATGATGTGCATCACGCAGAGATGCAGCAAGCACTTCAGTCTTCATGCCATGGACAGAACGACAGGTTGCAATAGCACGGACCAATTCAACACCACTGAAGGAGTTATCATTACAACGTCCAACAAAAGGAGACAGATAGGTTGCACCTGCCTTCATTGCCATCACTGCTTGTGCAACAGAGAAGACAAGAGTCACGTTAGTCTTGATACCCATTCCAGTCAGTCGCTTACAAACAAGCAGACCATCTGGAGTGCAGGGAAGTTTGATAGTGGCAGCAGTGCCAAACTTCTCAGCAAGGCGAACACCATCATCATACATCTCACCCACGGTGCCAACAACTTCCATGCTGACATCAGGCACGCCAATATCAATCATCTCCTGATATACTTCCTCAGGATCACGACCCGCCTTACGAATCAGAGAGGGGTTGGTAGTAACACCATCAACAAGTCCCGTCGCAAAATATTTACGGACTTCTTCGGTATCTGCGGTGTCAAGGAAGATCTTCATTTGTCTCCAAGGGAATAGTTGTCAAGATTATATTTGGGTGGGGCGATTTTGTCAATCTGTGCTTGTAAACTGTTCTCAACTTCATACAAACAATTGATCAGACTGATCCTCTCCTCTTCAAGGTACTTTACACGATCTTCAAGTTTCTCTACCTTGTGCTGAAGTTCGTTGATAGGTACTTGTTCTTTGATGCCCCACTTCTCAAAAAACGAATATGGATTGTGTTTCATATCATTTATAAATGAATGGATCGCGGTTTTTGTTCCTAAACTTTTGAATAAAGTCTCTGACCTTATTGATTAGTTTCCTCACAACTTACCTCCAACAACTCCACTATTTACAATGCGACTATTGTCTTCTAGTGTGTCCTCTTGGAGACACTTAAGATGCCAGCGAGAGACTGTCAACACACCATCATATGTAGCACCAGTGATAAAATTAGCACCCAAAATAGGTTCCTTCAGGACACTAGTGTACATACCAAAGCGAGTCTTCTTGATGTAAAATGCATCATCGATCCACTCCACATCTTCAGGAATCTCCTTCTCAATCGTAGGGTTAGGACCCAGAGAAGTCATGATAGTTGGTCGTTTGGTCTCAGTCTTCTGTTCCGTCATCGGTTTTCTTATTAAATCCAAAAGGTGCTGTCTGTTCTTCCTTCTCTACACGGAGTTTATGTGCAAGAGTACAGACTGTTTCCATTACTTTAAGAGTATCTTCAGTCTTAGAACCTTCTGGCATGTTACGATGAACAATGTCAAACAAGGGGAAGAACTGATTAGATGCTTCCAATACTTCTTCAGGAGTCAGAGGTTCTTTGTTCATTTTTGTAAGGGTGTGGTTTGATAATACGGTTTTCAGCAGAGGTTTTGTGGAGTTGTTTAATTGCAGCAACAACCTCAGGAGTCTCATCCCACTCCCAGGTCTCTCCACCTTTACCAGTAAAAGTTCTCTTAGTCATTGTTATCTCCTGACTGTCTGGATTTTATCACATATCCAGTGATTGTGCAATCTTCTTTGCAATTACTTCATTAGTAACAATACCAGAGTGTACTAAGTCTCTGGCAGTATCTACTTGCTTGATGTAATCACAATCTATTGCCTTCCTATTTGATGGATAGAGTGTAAAATCATAGTATTTTGTGCTGCTCCACATCATCTGTGCAGTCAACCTTGTCATCCTTAGATGCTCTTCATTATGATGATCAAACCTTCTCCATGCTTTACCAAGTCCACCAATATCTTCCTTCCACTGACCACAATGAACCACAGAATCATTCAAATATAGTGGACATCTTTGAGATGCAGACCATGAGAACACCACTGCAAGTGGTTCAGGGTACAGTGCCTTCAACTTAGCAGAGTTATGTAAAGAAAACATAGGAGATGATCCAGGTGCTCCCATATTGATAACTGGTCTTCCAGTTATCCCACTTAACTGTGCAGCAATGGTTGAACTTAACTCACATCCAACACCAAAAACATAAGAACATCCAAACAAAACAATACACTTATGCCACGGAATACGATCAAACTCTTGGGTTCTATACCCCATAGAATTCAACCTATAACTGACACCAATGTTCCTATATCTCCAACTAGCTGGTTGTGACTTGGCGTTCTTTATAAACAACTGCTTACTGTCTTGGTCAAACCAAGAACCACTTTGATCGGGTCTATCCTCTAATTCGTAAATGTTCATTGGAATATTTTTATACCATGAGTATCAGACCAAACCTTGGCATCATACTCATCATTGACTATTGGTTGTCCCTTAATATTTAAACTGGTATTAAGAAGAACTGGGTGACCAGAAACCTTACCCCAACGAAGCAATAGATCATGTAACCTTGGTGCATCAGACTTCTTCACTGTCTGCACTCTACTGGTCCCATCAACATGCACCACTCCAGGTAATAACTCTGGCATCTTACACTTGACAGTATACTGCATAAATGGACTCTCCACCATGTCATCATGCATATCAAAATACTTTGAGGCATATTCAATCGGAACCACTGGTGAGAATGGTCGGAACGATTGTCTATGTTTGATAGTATTAACAACGTCTTTGATATTATGAACCGTTGGATCTGCCAATAAACTCCTGGCACCAAGTGCTCTGGGTCCAAACTCTGCTCTACCTCTAGCAAGACCACATACCTTATGATACCTCAAGTATTCAACGATTGAAGCGTTTGTATGCTTATGTAAGATCTTATATCCCAAATAGGGAGTGAATGGTATCCTTATCTTCTTATGTGCGAGCACAGCACCAATAGCAGATCCTGAGTCATCTGGTGCTGGCATGATCCATACTCTCTTGAAGAAGTCATATGCATGTGTGTTTGCAGCGCAATTCAACGCACACCCACCCATAATCACGACATTATCACTACCAGTCAATCGTTTTGTGAGTGCTAATGCATTACAAAATAATGTAGTGTAAACCGTTTGAGATGCAGCAGCAATCTCTTCAGGACATGCCTCTGGTTGCCAATCACCTACACCTCTGTGCATATTTTGTTTGCATTCAAAATCCATCCCAATCAATTCACCAAAAATCTTACCAACATAATCACCACCTTTACCATATGCTGATAGACCCATCATCAAATATTCTTCTTCATTTGGTTTGAATCCACAACGCTGAGTCATTGCAGAATACCAAAGACCAATACTATTCGGATACTTAAGTCTCCAAAGTTGTTTAATATTATTACCTTTAGCAGACCAAATGCTCATGGTGGTTGTCTCACCAATACCATCAATTACAAGAATGGCACTGCTTTGGAACTTACTGGTAAAGTATCCAGCACAAGCATGACTGTAGTGATGGTCAATAAACTTATGCTTACAATTAAAATACTTGGTGAAGTTGTCTTGAAATGGTCCTTGACCTGCTCTAATCTGTCGCAACTTCTTCCTAAGTGGTTGCTCATACCAACAGATCAGTTCAGGTTCACCATACTTATAAGCATAATTGATCAGTTCTTCACAAATATATGGATCGTTCTTCTTCCTACTAAAACGTTCACTCTGACTGGCAAACATGAGAGAATCATTAGAAAATACTGCTAGAGCAGCATTGTGACTATTCGATGATATCCCCCATGTTATCATATTGCTTCTCCCAATAACTGACAGGTAGTGTTGGATCTTGTTTGATGTAAGGTTCCGTCTTATTCGCTGGACACATAGCGCAGAACGACTCGTCCTGTCTACTCAAAAATTCTTTTAATTGTTCGTCAGTACAATCTGAACTCAACGGTTCATATTTTAGATAAGGATCCCACTTTTGACTCAGATTATACTTGTTTGCTTGCATAGGGAGATACGCTAATGCAGGGCACTTCCATAACTTACCCTCATGTATTTGCATAGCATGTTTAGATACACACTTCTCCCAACTCAACCTAGGATTATTATCTTCATATGGCATAAGGTTGTTGCCATACCCCTTATATTGAGGTATCCAGTGAGTATTTGTAAAGTCCCAGAACTCTACATGTACACCCAGGTCATGCTTCCATTCCTTTGCAAGTTTATATCCTCTCTTGAACCTCCTCACATAGTCTTTATGTTTGGTGCTATGAATCGATATCGCTAGATTTGTCTGTGTTGCTAGTAATGCTTGAGGGAGTCTAGGGTGATTATGTAGATAACTTGCGTTTGATACTAAGTCTATTTTAGTTGATGGATCAGGATAAATCATCCTGACCAAATACACTATGTCCGACAAATCTTTGTTTAATGTTGGCTCTCCACCTAAGATGACAAATGTATCAGGCACCACCCTTTGACTCCAATTATATAGCCATTCTCTGGCAGTATCTAAAGATAAGTTACCAAAGTGTCCATGATTGGAGTAATGAGAGCAACCCTCGCATGTAAAATTACATGCATGAGTTACATGTAGTTCTATCTGTTTAGTATTAAATTGCATAATAGTTAAAATTGATAACTATTCTTCTATAGTCATCTGTACATGATGTACCAGTGTGCATCATAGTAGCAGGGAATTTGACAAATCTATTTGCTACACTCTCTACCTTAGTTCCATCCTCAAACAAGGTATATCCATCATTCGTATTAACGTAGTATATACCCGTCAACATGTTGTCTGCATGAGGACCAAAGTCACAATGAAATGCCCAATCAAATACAACTAATTCTTCAGTTTGACTGATAGCATTTGCTTTTATTCTAGCAATCGCACTCATATCCTCCTTATCAATTATTGGTTCTACAATATTATATGCATTACTAATAATATGTTGTTTTGAGTAAATTAGATGGACATACTGAGAGTGACCATCTCCAGGAGAATTTATACCATTATTGAATGTCCATACACATGAGTTAGCGATGTCGCCGTTATCATAATTACCTGTCCAGTAATTATACAAATCGTTATGTATATCTGCGTCCAGATAATTATCAACTACTTCAATCATATGTCGAATAATTAAAGTTAATCAGTAGTCTACGATCAGTTGTAGTACATGTTGTAGCAGTATGTCTTGTCGTGCATGGAAATCTGCAAAATCTATTTGCAACACTCTCACACTTCGTTCCATCTTCAAACAATGTGTAACCATCATTAGTATTGATATAGTATATACCAGTTGTTAATGTTTGAGGGAAGTCAGTATGAAATCCTTTAATCAATGCCTTTAGATTCTCTGTTCTAACCATACAATTTGCTTTAATTCTAGCAATAGAAGACATACCCTCCTTCTTAATGATTGGTGTCATCAAATTAAATGCAGGACTAATAATACTATGCTGAGCAAATATCAAATGAGTGAAGTGAAAATGATCATCTGGGTCATTTAATCCAACACATCCAGGGAAAAATACCCAAGAACATGAACCATTCAATGTCCCATCATCAGTGTCACCCTCAAAATATGCACGAATATTCTCAAACTCATGTTGAGGTAGATAATCATCAATAATCTCAATCATAAGTATTCGCAGGTAGTAAAGTTAAAGTTAATCAGCAACCTACGTCTGGTGTTTGTGCATGTTGTTGCCGTATGTTTTGTAGTACAAGGGAACACAACAAATCTATTTGCAACACTATCGCACTTTTGCCCATCTTCAAACAAAGTGTATCCATCATTTGTATTGATATAGTATATACCTGTCATCAAATCTTTAGGAAAATCTGTATGGAATCCATCCTTAAATACCATCAATTCAGGAGTCTGTAACATACAATTTGTTTTGATCCTAGCGATCGATGTCATTCCTGCTTTATCAATCAGAGGTTGGAGCAAATGAAATGCTTTTGGGACTAAAACATAATTCGCAGCAAAAACTAATGACGTGAAGTGATAATGCCCATCACCCTTCAAAGTGCATCCATCAGAATATAACCAGACACAAGAACCCTCTAAAGTTCCATCGTCCATCTCACTATTATAAAATGCACGAATGCCTTCATAGTCATCTGGACTCAAAAAATCATCATAAACTCTAATCATCAATATAACCAGTTGATTTAAGCATCTCTACAGCGTCGTCAAATGACTTATGCAGAATCTGTAGACAAACACACTTACGATCAGTAATACCAGGATTAGTTGGAATAACAGAATGTGGTTTTGATACATCCAGAAGATATGCATCACCAGGTTGTGCCATGAACCTGACTGCCTTCTTCAAGTATCCTTCATGGAATATAGCACCATCAGTCTGATTATCGATCTGCTGACGAGGAACACTATCATCAGGAGGATAGTAGAACTGAGTGATACAATCGTCAGTACTAATATAGAAATTGATGATTGCCTCAATATCACTATCAGTATGAGGAGGGATCTGATAATTTAATTCCATCAATGAGAATGTACATTGAGATCTATATCCTTTTGGAATTACCTGAAGTAGATCCTCATCATTAGTAGTATTGATGTATGAATACTTGATTCCCATAAAACCTATGGGACTATCAAGTCCATACTCAATCTTCTTGCCAGTTTTATTGTAATGATCAATTACAAACTTCTCATTCAACTTACGAAAGAACATATTGTCTCCTAGGTATAACTGTATTCCCTCCATTCAGGGACATTTGATTCTGCTAGATCAATAGCAACTGTGCTATATGGTGCTCTTGGTTGCTTCCTAAGTTTTAATTTAGTCTGCTCAAGTAATTTATCACTCTTCTTGACATTACATGTAGAACATGCTACTACCAAATTTTCCCATGTGTCTTGTCCACCCTTGCTTCTTGGAATCACATGGTCAATAGTGAGTTTAGTTGTTGCCCCACAATATTGACAAGAATTTTTATCTCTCTTATAAATCTGACTCCTGGTTGGACGATTGTTCATAATATTCCTAACAGGTATTCTAATATAATTTAATAGTCTGACAACCCTCCCAGACAGAACTTGAACCTTATCTTTTAGAACTAAAATTACTGCCCTCTTCCAATTTGTAAAATTAATTGGTTCGTAACTTGAATTAAGAACTAATATTGTCTGATTTGGTTGTATCTTAAGATGTTCCATACTTGCAAGGGTATTGTGGACATTATATCACCGATACATTCTATCTGACAAGTCTAAAGAAAACAGGATCTCTTCAACAGTACCATGACAACCCACAGACCTTTGAAGAATCTCTTCTTTTTTTCTTGTTAGATTCATATCCCTCAAGACATGCGGATTACTCTGCAACCAGACATATTCGTCTGGTGCAATGTCATCAAACTGACCCTTGTTTATCTTTGATACTATACTAAAGTATTTAATCCTGTCGGAAGCTCTCATATTTTTGATGGGTGCATAAAATCAACAACAATAACACATCTGTAATACTTATTAGCAATCTGTTTAGGAGGCATTACTGGTTGATGGTTAATGTGTGAGTGATGAATTAGCAAAGAGTTCTCATCACCTGGAACAATGATCTCTCTATCCTTATTCTCAATCAACGTACCAAACATCCTTGATGGATTATTAAGATAATATATCATTCCCAAGTCAAAGTTCTCATGACTGTGACTGTTCCTATAATTTATATCTAATTCATTCTTATAATCTTCTGGATTCGTTCCCTTCATCCTCTTTGCCCAGTAGGACTGAACCTTGTACTCTTTAACCCTGGGATCATTGGTTATTCTTGCATAGTTGTAAAGATGCTTTTTAACCATACTAAAGAACACATACCAACTGGTATAATGCATCAACTTCCTATGTGGTAATTCATTAGTCGCCTCTACAGACCTATCCCATTTATCCTTACTGATTCTTAATTCATCATCAATATCATCTAAGAGATAATCCATATGGTGACGACTGAGCATATTATATGCTCGGTAAATCGTATTACCACAAAAATCAAAATACTCCACATCCCTATTATCTTTCCAATAAGGATCTGTTGTTATTTGCTGAGGAACTACCCTGTTAATTCTATAGTATTCATCTTTTATGATCTCATCCAATCGTTCAGATGGAGATACTCCCGCTTTTATTGCAAGTTTTTCTAAAAGATCTAAGAGTTCACCATCAAGTATCATATTTCTTCTTCCAATAACTCACAGGTAAAAGAGGGTTAGATGGACTAAAATATTGCTCAGTAGCAGGACACATGGAACAAAACGATTCTTCTTTGCGTGTGAAGAAGTCCTTCAATTCTTTATCATCACAAGTATGCTCAAGAGGAACGTATTTTAAATAAGGATCCCACTTCTCAGATAGATTATACTTCTCTGCTTGCATAGGAAGGTATGCTAATGCAGGACACTTCCACAACTTACCCTGATGTAGTTGCACACATAATCTTGATACACATGCATTCCAACTTGATTTAGGATTATTGTCTTCAAAGGGTTCCATCTTGTCACCAAACCCCTTATATTGTGCCAACCAATGAACAACAGATGGTCTCATCTCAACAGGAGCACCTTTAGTGATCCAGTCCTTCATTAATCTATAGATTGGTTCAAACTTATTGCGATAGTCTGGATTACTATCATCATGAACAGATACAGCAAGTGTTGTATTGGTTTCTTTTAACGCTACTGCTAAATCAGGATGCCTATGCAGGAAGAATCCATTAGATACAATCTCAATGTAAGAGTTTGGCCATTTCCTTCTAGTCAGATATACAAACTCAGTAAGATCTGGATGGAGGCTTGGTTCACCACCCATCAGAGTAATCCTTTTTGGTAGAACTCTTTTATTCCAGTTGTCATACCATTCAGAGGTAGTCTCTAAACTAACCTTACCAGAATGTCCCTGATTCATGTAGTGAGTACATCCCTCACATGTAAGATTACATGAATGAGTTAAGTGTAACTGTAGTTCATGTGGTACTTTTAACATTACCCTATATTTGCGGATAGAATCATCCTTCTAACATCAGACTGATTAGTTGGTACATAGTGTGCCAACCCAGATGGGAACATAACTAAAGTCCCCTCCTCAACACCTTCTGGTTCCCACTCCAAAAGATTACCATCATCAAGACTCATAAAAGGACACACAAATGTGGTTGGTCTATGATGCTCAGGATCATACATTATGTAGCAAACCATGCTCAGGTTCCCCAGTCCATGGTTATGAATAGCATGAGAATGTGCTAAGTCATAGGTTTGGAACCATGCATTAGCGACTCTCGGTGCCCTCTTATACTTGACCATATCTTTGGAAGCTTTTCTAATGTCATCGAACAGAATAGTTTCAATCAAGATATGATAATTATTATCCTGTTCAAAATCAGAATTTTGCTCACCCTCATCCATATTATCCTGGGCAAATCTATCGTAAATATCCAGGAGTTTTTGCTTCTTCTCTTCCCAGTTCTCAATCTTTGTTTGGTAAAAGGGAATAGCAAACTTCTCAATAAAATTCTTCATTCCTTCGGCGGTCAAGATATTCAATAATTTCAGCACGCCATTCTAGCAGTTCGTGATAACACTTCTGCTCATGAGCGTCTTGGCGCAACTCATGGTCGGGCTTCAGCACACTCTCGTAAAAGATGTAGAATGCATCCTTACGTTTTTCTTGTTTTGTTGTGTTGTCCCAATCCATTTAAATCTCCTTTGTAACTTTAAGTCCACCCACAAAAACCTGTTTACTTTTTGAGTATTCAGACGAATGTGGAATCATCGAAGAGAATAGTAAAACCGTACCCTTTTTTGGAGTTACCCTATACTGTTCGTTTAGATGAAGAACAGTGACACCATCAAGACAGTCGTTAAGGTACAATATAAAACTATAGTCCTCGTTGTGTTTGTGTGAGTGCTTTGACATTATACCACCATTGGTATAATCTACCATGTGCATGTAATGGTACTTTAGAATTTGACCAGTAACCTCTTCTGATCTTTTTAACAATCTGCCAGTATAGTTATAAAACTTATCGGGTAGTTTAAAATTCAGCAGATTAAGAGTAGCAGAGCAACTTGGTGACAAAGAACTCTGCTTATGATCAATTACTTCGGGGTTTGCCATACAAACCTTCAGTAAGAGGGTAAAATACTCTGTTACTTTTTCACTAACTTCAAACTTCTTGATCATCATCTACTGGATTGATGTCTACAATCTGAGATACTGGGACTTCATGCTCACCACCAATTAAATACCAGTGCTCTCCATCCCTCTCACCACAATACATGATCTCACTGCTAGGAAATTTATTCTCCCTAAGCATTGCCTGTAGTTGCAGATGAACCAACTCAGATCGTGATATCATCGTTCCCATAAACCTCAACATACTTTTTAATCAGAGAATCTCGCATATCATGATATGGCGTGAGATCCAGATCATACTCGTCACCAAAGTTCCAATTATCTGCTTGCTGAATAGCAGCAATAGCTGCCTGGATCATAGTCTTCAGACCTTCCTTGTCACATGTGATTGTCACCAGGGTGTCTGGATGCGGGTCAAGGTTCATCATGATACAAAAACAGTTCCTTTTTTAATTTGGGTACGATGTTTTTTGATAAAGGTGTGGGCAGACTTCTCAGTCTTACAAACCTTCAGCTGCTCTCCATTATACACTACTACAAGAGATTTTGAACCTGCAAGTGGGACAGCAGCATAACCGTCCCTAGTCACAAATCCTTCTTTACAATCCTTGTAAAAATTGTAAATCTCCTTTAGTTCTTTGTCAGTAGTCATCCTTTACTAAAACTCAAAGTGATTCGTGGTTCAATAGTGATTGGGTTGTGATATACCCAGGCGGGAATGTACAGTCCATCCCCAGGATACAATGTTACCACATTTTTGTCATCAAATTGGTATGTCATCCTACCTCTTGACTGGACAATGAGAACGTCTTGGTCATCATTATGTCTTCCGAGTGTCTCTGCACCTACTTTACGAGAGGTATACATGTGCATTGCTTCGTAACCACGCTCCTCCAAAAACTTTTTGTAAATGTTCTGCATAAATCCAGGAGTACATCCACAGTCAATGCACAAATCAGTGTCATCACTGACTGCCCTGTAAGTTTCATTCTCTTTCTCTAAGTCAATCTGCTTCGCAACATCTAACCAACTGATGTTTTTGGCGAATAAGTATTGCTTTTTATGGTGAGTATATTGAATCATCGTTTGATAGTAGCGATAGCGGGTTGACCCTGTACAAATACGGTGTTGACGACCTTCTCAAGTCGCTTAACTGTGGAGATTCCAACGTTGCTGTAAACAGGAACGTGAACCAGACCAAATGGTTTAGAGTATTGCTTGGTATCACCAGGGATGAGAGTGCCCTGCTTGATGCCTTGAATGTCATCCAGGTGCAGACGAATGACACGTCCAACCGACTGACACATCTCAATGACATTCATCTGACGCATGAGAACAAGAGAAGTCAGACCAGGGACGGAGATGCCCTCACTCAGAATAGAGTAGTGGAGAACAACAAACTTCTTATCAGGATCAGCACCAAAGGCACGGACAAGGTTGAAGAAGTGCTCACGAGTGACCTTCTGATCATTATGGAAGGCACCATGCTTACTGGTGATCCAAAGCAGGTCATAACCCAAAGCACGAACCTCAGACATGAAGTCTGTAGTTGCAAGCATACGCATCATAACCTTTGTATTGGGTGCTGCGATCAGCACCTTATCCATGCAATCTTCATTCCTCAGTGTATCTAGGAGGGTATCACAATCTCCTTGTGCAGCATCTTCTCCCTTCTCCCTGTGAACACCAATAGGAATGGCATTGATCTTAGGAGGAAGAATAGATCCGTTCTCTACCAACTCTGTAGCAGGCACGTTGTAGATGATTCCGCCATACACGGGATCATTCATCCCGTACTTCCGATAAGTGGCAGTGTACTTAGGAGTAGCAGTAAAGAAGTAACTGCGGCGAGCACCAGCAGAGATAAACCTGGTAGGACCAAAGAAGTTCTTCTTGATTGAGTTGTGCGCTTCATCAAAGTAGACAACATCTACAGATATATTAGACTCTTGAATACGATGAAGAGAGTGATATGTAGTAAATATTAACAAATGACCAGGAGTGTACTCCTGCCACAAGCGAATCTCCTCAGGATTGGTTGTTGTGTGATGTGATCCACTGCCAGAGTGGACATGAAGAACAGCAGCGTTGGTGATGTGCTCAGTAAACTCAGCAGATAACTGCTGTGCCAGCAGCAGGCGAGGAGCAACCACCACAATAGTCTTGCGACCAGGGGTAGCAAGCTCACGCTTAGCGTCAGAGATGGCAATAAAAGTCTTGCCCCCACCAGTGGGGACAACAATGATGCCGTTAGACCACTGGGTCATGACATCAAGTGCCTTTGACTGGTGAGGGCGAAGTTGCATTGAACCCATATCGATAGAGATACTATACCATGAACTGATCCATTGTGATAGGTCCTGTTGTCCCATCAAACCTGTAATGATATTGAAGTGCGTCTGCACAAACGAAGTGCGGGTGATCTGTAGGGATGTCAAGTCTCCTACACATCTCTTTGTGATTGTCTTCCATCAACTCCACAGCATACAGCATGTTGTTGATGATGTGATCTCTGCTGTGATATTCCTGCAGTGTCTCACACAGACAAACAAGGAAGTTACCACTACCAGCACAGTTGTCAATGAACTTAGACTCAGGATCCTTCAGTTGTGACACTGGTATCTCCCGAATCATCTGCTCAATCAGAGCAATGGGAGTAAAGACCTCCGCAGTCTGACTGATGCGCTCATCGGAGCGTTCAATGGTAGACCCATGCTTTTGATTGTGGCGATTCTTAGATGACATTGATTCTCTGCAGGTAGTTCAGTTCTTCTGAGGTGAGACCAAATTGACCAGGCAGATCCTCATAGTTCGTGATGTCAGGTACTTCCGCATTTTTAATAGCAGGAGTAAATCCCGAAGTCCTCTTATAATTCTCCACAAAAAACCGAATGATCGGGTTATCAAAGATCTCACTAAGGCGCGATCCCTCCTCTTGAGAAGGAACAGGGCACCAAACATTAAGCATACCAACAAATCCATTAGAGACAAACCTCTTCTTGTAAGTGCTGGAGAACGGTACGATGAACTTTAGCACGTCTCCAGTGTTTGGGACCACGTTGGTACGAGCAATCTTATCACCAGTCTTGAAGACCTCATACTTACCATCAGGAACGTAGTCATCATTGGCAATCTCCTGACCAATCTTCAGAGGAATACGAGGATGGTTTGAGTTTGCAATCTTATCGAGGATAGAGTGCTTGAGAGCAGCATCACCGAAGAGAGGCAGACCATCGCGAAGGTCCCAGGTGAAGGTCCCATCATGAGTAATCACAGTAGTCTTACCCTGATAGGGTTCATTCACCAGATGCCAGCGACAGATATCTACACCCTCAGTGAAGTAATCATCAGCAGTGTAGTCAATGAGTTTGAGGTTGTAGATCGTAGAGAACAACTGCATAAACTTCTTACCCTTACCCGTGTTACCCAACACAGATGCAGGAGTAACCTCACACATGTCACCACCAGGAGCAACCATATCCAGATGCTGCTCAACCACCTTAGTCCACAGCTTATTGTTCCGTGCCTTCTTGGTCGGATCCTGATATGGAGGATTGGCAAGAATGGCGGTGAACTTCATGTCTGGGTGGGCGGCAACGACGTTAATCTGCTTATCAATATATCCTACACGATTGCGATGACTATCGCAACTCTCCCAAACAGTGAGACTGCTGGGATCAATACCATGTTCCAGGAGTCGAGCAGAGTGAGAACCACTGGGATCACCGAACATGTAGGTGCTGCTCATATCTTGACAGTCATTGATCATATTGTCAAGCAGATGTGCAGGAATCGCTCTCTGAATCTCAGATGAGACCGACAGACTATCAATGGTCTTGGAGACTGACTCCCTCATGCTCTTCTGGATGCTGTTTGTCACCAAACCAATCCGACGAGTCAGGAGTTCTACGCTGTGAGGATTCTTTGAGATAACTTCAGAGAGAATACCCTCATTGTCACCAGTAACAGATGGATAGATATGAGATCCGATCACATCATTGATTGAGTACACGTTCTGACCACTACGGATAATGTAGAACATGGTCAGAGGAATGGATTCCAGGAGTGCCTTGACAGTCTGCTTCTTCAGAGTGTCAAGGTCGTCTGCTTTTTTACGCGATCTACCTCCATCACAACGCAACTTTGGTTATTGGCACCATTGTCATTCAACTGTGCCTCCTTCATGACTGTTGTGAGAGCAGACTTCTGACGGAGGTTGAAGTCTCTCAAATCACTTAGATCTAGTGATTCAACGATACTAGTCACAGTGGAGATGCTTCCCTCAACATCTGCTGCCAAAGCATCCTCAAATGCTTCCTTGTTCAGTTCCTGGAACCCATCATTCCATTCATGAATGTTGGTGAAGTCCACAACGCTGAATTCTGACAGAGAAGGATTACTATCACATGCCAGTTGGAACGCTGTGTGAAGGGCACGTAGGCACCGCTGAGCATCAAAATCAACGACCCACCAGTCATGATCACCAGATCCTCCACGGAAGGCAAGTTGAGTCCAGAACTCGATTGATTCACCACCACGGCAGTTGATAACTGTATCGATCTTCTCAGCAGTCACACCCAAAACATTTGCAGACTGAGTGATGATCAATGCCTTGGGATGCTCATCCAAGAATAGATTAATATCTTCCTGATCTTTCTTAGCATCAGAGGTAACTACCAATGCAGGATAGTAACACTCGACCAACTTTTGGAATGCATGACATGCCTTAACACTGGGCAATGCCATCATGTGATATGTGCCTTTGAGAAGGCGATCACCGATACGAATATTACGTTGTGGTCCAAAGTAATTGCGAACGAACTCTCTCACCAAACCTTCATGAAGGAACTCCTTACCCTTCATCGTGAAGATGTTCTTCATGGCATCAGGATCATTACCAAAGATCTCCTGATATGCAGCGGTCTGATACTTGGCAACAGCAACGTTCATCTTAGGACGTTTGAAGACCCCTCTCTGAACATCCTGTTGCTCATCAAAGTAGGTATAGACAAACTTCTGGTTGTCTTCGGGGAACATCCAACAAAGTTTATGAGCAGTTCCAGAGATGTAGCAAATACGAGTATCAAGTTCTTCGCGCAGTTTGACGAACTGATCAGCAGTGCCGCCAATATGTGCCTCATCAAAAGCAACAAAGTCAACGTTCTTGATCTTGTCCAGACGCTTCAAGCAAGTCTGAACCGTACCCCAAAGAACAACATTTACATCACGTTGACTCCAGTATTCAAGGAAGGTCTCCCAACCAGGATCTTTGAGAGAGACGTACTTGACTGAAGGGAAGTACTTGTTTGAATCCTTTTTCCAGGACCCCTCAGGAGACTTCTGACGGGAGCAAACCAGGGATACCTTATAGTTGGTATCGACAATGTGCTTCAAGACCATTGCAGACTTGCCTGCACGGCACTTAGCGAACAGCAGGAACTCGTTACTAGTACACCATGCAATCTTATTGAGGAACTTCTGCTGATATGGACGTGGTTTAAATTCTTCATACACCTTCTCCTTTCCTGAGAAGAACTTCTCATGGATCATCTCACCGATGATATCCATGTTATATCGAGTTGTATCGTACTTAAAAGTCTCACCATTCTTAGACTCACCAATTCTCTCGATACCAATTTGTTTAACCAACCATTGATGAATGATCTTATCGTGAGCACCATCCTTGCCATCATCACGAGTAGATACATCCTCCCACCAACGGCAGCGAACATACTTGGCCTCAAATTGGGCATAAGATTGTTTTGCCTTACCATAATCGCTCCCACGATGCCGATGCTCATAAGCGAAGCGAGTCTGTCCAAGATTGAAGGACGGTACAGTGATGTTGTTGGCAGTGTCCAAGTAAATGTTTACGAGAGCCACGAATGCGAAGATGGTTGTGTATGCAGTAAGTATACACCATAAAAAAGGGGGGCAATGCCCCCTGTGCCACTTATACAGTTGGTGCGGTGTACCTCACCGTGAATGGCAATGCCTTCTCACGAATCAACGGTGCTGAGTCGCGTGCAACAAGAGCATCAATAGAACTCTTGTAAACATCCGTCATAAACTTTGGATAGAGTCCAATCGCGATGATAGGGACAAGCAAAGCACTGACGACATAAACCTCACGGGGTTCTGCATCAACCAAGTTTGTATGGGAGACCAGTTCTGGATTGGGTTTACCATAGAAGATCTCGCGCAGCATCGAGAGCAGGTAGATCGGAGTCAGGATAACTCCAATAGCAGCAACTGCACACATGATGATACGGAATGGCAAACCATACATCGTGTCAGTTGCAAATCCAGCAAAGACCATCAACTCACTCACAAATCCACTCATGCCTGGGAGGGCAAGAGATGCCATGGAACACATTGTCCACAGAGCAAACATAACCTTCATATTCTGACCAACACCACCCATCTCGTCCAACTGGAGAGTATGAGTCCTGTCATAGGTAGCACCCACCAGGAAGAATAGGGATGCACCAATCAGACCATGACTGATCATCTGAAGCATGGCACCACTGGTGCCGAGAGCACTGTAACTACCAATGCCAATGAGAACGAATCCCATATGACTAATAGAACTGTAAGCAATCTTCTTCTTAAGATTCCTTTGTGCAAACGAAGTAAGTGCTGCATAGATGATATTGATAGCGCCAAGGACAATTAGGAGCGGTGCAAACACCGCATGTGCTTCAGGCAGCAGTTGACAGTTGAACCGCAGAAGTGCGTATCCACCCATCTTAAGAAGAATACCTGCCAGCAGCATGTGAACTGGTGCGGTTGCTTCACCATGAGCATCAGGCAACCATGTATGAACTGGTACAATAGGGAGTTTGACGCCAAAGGCAATCAAGAATCCTGCATAGCACCAGAGTTGGAAATTCTTTGGGAATCCTTGCTGCATCAGAGTGGTGTACTCAAAGTTGGGAGCACCACCACCTGCCCAGAATCCCATCGCCAGTCCAGCAATAAGAATGAACAGAGAACTTCCTGCAGTGTAGATAATGAACTTCGTAGCAGCATACTGGCGATTTTTACCTCCCCAGATTGCAATCATGAGATACACAGGAACAAGTTCCAATTCCCACGACAAGAAGAACAAGATCAAATCTTGAACTGCAAAGACCATAATCTGACCACCTGCCATCAGAAGCAGCAGGAAGTAGAAAAGTTTAGGTTTGAATGTAACTGGCCAAGCAGCAAGTGCTGCCAGACTTGTAATAAAACTTGTCAGCAGAATGAGGGGCATTGACAAACCATCTGCACCCACAGACCAGGTGAGTCCTAGTGAAGGAACCCACGAGATCCTCTCTGCCATTTGTAGACCACTGATAGAGGGATCATATCCATTGATATACCCTGCTACCGTGATGATGAACGTAATTAAACACGCTCCCAATCCATACCATCGGACAACCTTATTACCTTCTGGAAGGAAGAAGATGCCGAGAGAACATGCGATCGGGAACAATATAGCAAGACTCAACCAGGGCATATTTTAAGACAAGAGTCAAACCCAGTATACCATAAAAAAGGGGGGCAGTGCCCCCCATGTGTTGGTTTAGAGATCGTCCAATCTTGATCTCAATTCGTTTATCTGTTCTTGCTGTTCCTTAATTGCCTCAATCAAGACTGCAACCATATTCTGATATGCAACTGCCTTGGTTCCGTCAGGAGTTTCCTTGACAAGTTCAGGAAGAACCTTCTCAACCTCTTGTGCAATGACACCGATCTCACGATCATCATAAGTCTTACCAATGCGGTTGAAGTATACGCCTCTGAGGTCCATGACCTTCTCAAGTGCGTTGGTGATACCAACAACATTCTCCTTCAGTTTCTCGTCGGAGTTGGCAGTGACAGTACCAGAGAAGTTGGCATTTCCAGCGGCGCTGATTCTGAGTCTCTCTTGTGGATTGGAGGCTCCGTTCTCCATTGTACCGAAGACCAGACCAAACTGACCAGAAGTACCTTCAGATACACCCTTAATGTATCCACGCTCACCAGTGTTACCAATGTCATTACCTTCAAACTTGAGACCACCATATCCATAAGCAGAGTTAAGTGCGGGGTCAGTCTGAAGGAATCTGATAAAGTTACCATCATTATCCGACACATCATTAGTTACAGCAGGGTCAGTACTGACAATGATATTCTCCAAGAATGTAGATATACCAATTGCATTGAAGGTATTAACATTAACCTGTTGATTGAACGTCGTTATACCTGTATTAACCAGGAATCCACCTGTAACGTTCCATATCAGAGATTCCATTCTAAATTCAACGTTGTTCTCAAAGAGAACAGGACCACTGGCATACAAGGAATACCCTGGTTTTGCTGAGGTTGTCTCAATACCAACGTTTGCAGTGGTAGAGATACCAACACCATCAAATACCCAAACGTCGGATACGTTTGTCAGTCCAGAACCATCACCTCTAAAGGTTCCACTCCAAAGACCAACATAGTAGTTGTCTGGATTTGCTTGAATAGGACCAAACTTCTTCCAGTTATTATCATTAGTGTAGACCCATCCAAGTTCGCCACCAGAATTTGGTTCAGCATCAAAGACAACATTACCAACGTTACCAGCAGTCTGTGGAGTAGAGATGCCAACCGTATACTCTCTAGCAATAGTTTGATCGCCCTGGATCAGAACACTATTACCTTCCAAAGAATCATTGACTGTCAACTTCTTATTGACAATCAGAGGACCATTGAATTGAGAGATGATAACATTATCTTTACCACCATCAACCTTGATGCCTCTGGTGACAGAGAGTTGTTCGGTCTGATCTACATCAAATCCAACAGCACCAGTATCACTAGTAATGTCTTCACCAGTTACAGTAGGAACTGGGGCATTAGTGATCAAGTCTTGACCAGTAGTACCACTAGTAAACTTATTAACAGTATATGCGTTACCCTGGTCATCCAAACCATTATAGAATGGCGTACCAGCATTTACCGATACCGACTGAGACAGAAGTCTCTCAACCTGCTTGAATTGTCTATCTTGTCTCTCTGGAAGAGCGGTAGAGTAGTTACCAGGTCCAAATCCAAGATATTCAAAAGTATGACCAGATGCACGAATAATAGAGTTTCTTCTAAATTCAACTGGTTCAAACTTAACCTTACGCATGACTGAACCAACTGGGTGGTTCTGCTTCTGTGATCCAAAGAGTCCACGGAATACGTCAATTGCAGTGTCACTAGTTACAGACTCACTAATTCTCATGATCTCATTATCGATCACGAGATAGTCACCAACGTCCCATCCCATGTGAGATGCATTAGTGACAGTCAGAGTATTAAGTGTTGGATCGTTAAGGGCAGTAGCAATGGTTGAGGTAATACCAGCATAAGTTGGAACAAGTCTAGAGGATGCTGCTTCATCTGCTATATCAATTCCAGACGCTTGAGCATTAACACCTGTTGGATAGATAAATCCACCACCCGTTGGAGTAACAGTCGTGGTTCCAATACCAATCTTAACTGCAAGACTATTGACATTGTAAACAGTATCAACACTCCAGTGACCATCAATCAGAGAGTTGCCTGCTCCACCAATTACGATGGAGTTACCAACCAACAGACCATGAGAATCAACAGTAGTAATACTGGAGATACCAGATACATTGTCATATGTGATAGAACTGATGCCGATTGCCTCACCAGTTAAGTATGCAGTAACGTCAGAGAAGATAGCAGAGCTAATCTGAGTCAATCCACCAGTATTAATACCAGTGATTGCCGAAGGAGCAGAAAATTGCTCCTTATAGTAAACAGTGCTTGCAGATGCAACATTTATGTTTACATCATCTCCAGTATCAACACTGGTAACTCTATAGAGGTTATTGTAATCTTTAAATCTATCATCTCTAATACCATCAATACGCAGAACATCACCAATACTATTGTGAATCTGCTCAACAATAACATGACCTACAATATGTCCTACAGTTGTGCCGATGCCAGTAACTGCAAGTGTGTTACCGATTCCGTATGCAGAACCACCATCAACAATCTTGATGTCAGAGATAGCACCTGTAGCATCAATCTCAACGTTAGCAGTAGCATACTTACCAGTTGTAGAACCAGCAAATCCAACTAATTTTGCATTATAGAGAGTCTGAACACTACCAGATCCGTCACCATAATTAGCACCAACACTAGCAATACCAACTCTGGTAATATAGTTTAGACCATGGTCACCAGAAGTTGTTACCGTATGAGCAATTCCAGATGCAGACAGAATGTCTGTTACATTAATACCAGTTACAAAATCCCTGGTTCTCTTGTTGATAACCTCTTTTGTAAGACTGTTCTTAGGATCATTAACCTCAGTCAGACCAAGTGGTGTTGGTAGAGCAAAAGTTCTTGTCTGTTCGGGGTCAGAGGTTGGATTATCTCTATCAAGTTGTGGATAGAGATTCTTAAGTGGTTGACTATATCTAAGATTTTGGAATGGCGCAACCTGTGGTTGGGAATCTGCAGCAATAAGAGTCAGGTGATAAACACCGTCCTTTGCATTAGGAATATACTCTTGTATTTCTTCCTTTCTGTAAACAAACAACGTAGTGTTGAATTCTTTACGTTCAAATCTAGGAAGATCTACAGTTCTAAGGTTAACATTATTGTCAAATAGACCAGGATTAGTAGTAAGACCAACACTAAATGACTTTCTATCTGGAGTTGCAGTGACCTCAAAGACACCGTTGAATCCAGTATTACCAAGTCCAGTTGTATTAGCAGTAGATACAATATTCTTAATCTCAACTTTAGATCCTACAGACAAGTCGTGTGGAATCTCAGTTTTAATCGTAGCAATACCAACAATAGCATCCCAATCAGTTCCAGAGATGAATCTTGGGTTTCTGATTTCAGAAGTATTGGAAAGAATTACTGGAGTTGTATTCTTAAACTTGGCAACTTCATTATTAGTAAATCCAACAGTGGTGCTAGATTCCTGCATGACAAAGGAATCTTCTGGTGGTCTACCAAGAACTGTAGAATCCTTTGGTACAACGTATCTTACCTTATAGAGTCCATCATCAAGACCTCTATTGTCTGGAGTTCTACTGATGAAGGTTTTTGGCGTTGCTGCACCAAGAGAAGTTGTTCCAAGTCCTACAACAGTATTATAAATTTCATTACTATCATTGACAGTAATATACCATTGTCCAATAGCAGTATCATACTGAACTGGGTGACCAATATCACCAGACTTCTTATCAGATACTCTAGATTCAATCTGAAGAATGCCACCCTTACTGTTTACATTAACAGAAGATGCACTAATAGTATCATTCAGAGTTTGTGCTAATTTAACCTGATCAGTATTAATACCAGCAGTGATAGCATAATAAACTCTATTGTGATCCAGACCATCTGGGAGTTCACCATCATCACTAAGAATACGCAAAGATTCACCAGACTTAAACTGGTGTCCCTCAGTCAGAGTAAAGATGTTAGAGGTAATACTATTAATACCAATAGCAGTTCTACCTACAGTAGATAACTTTTTAGAAGTTACTTCATAAACACCCGTTCCTTGGGTGTCTGGCATAATAATTTTAGCAGTCTTAGTTTGAGGTACATTATTCTCGTTGATGATAACCTTCAGAGTATCATCAATCTTTGCACCAATCCTATATCCTTCAAGTACAGATTTTGGAGGAACGTTCTGATTGATCTCATTGTAGAGATAAAGTCTATTATCGTTAGCGGCATCAATAGTCTTTTGAACATCAATCGATGCGAATTCAATTGTTACCTCGTCACCACTGATTTTTTGAGGTGGGATGATATGAGTAATATATCCAGTATCATCTCTAGGGAATGCATTGTCCCTAAATCCAGAACATACAAGTGCCCTTGCACCAAAGTTGGAGTTAGAATTTGTAACAGAGTGGTCACCACCAGACTCAGCAACAAAGTGATTCGCGTATCCAATAGCGAACACAGACACCAACTGCAAGAATGCATCATTTGATGCTTTGATGTGGAAGTTCTCGTAGTCTGGTTTGTATACAGCAGAAGTATCAGTGTGTAAGTTGTTTACAGCAGTAGAGTCTTCGTATACACCAGAGACTGCATTGTATTTTACAAATGCAGTATCATCTTTTTGAAGTCCAATACCAGTAAACTGGGCAACAACCATGGACTTGAATCCGTCTGCCTTGCTACCATCAGCGTGCAGACCGCACATACCGTATACAGAACGGAGTGAGCAGTTGAAGATGTATGGAGATGCAGAAGTTACAGAGTCAACAACAATATTCAGCGTTGGAGCACCAGCAACAATAGATGGAAGTGCATTCGATGGTGGATTAGATACCTCATAGTTAATCTTAGTGGGTCCTTGAACCTCACTGATTACGAAGGATCCGTTATATCCACCAGTAGGCACACCCTCAATTCTAATTGGAGTATCTACATCAAGACCACCAAGTGCTTCTGTCAGCTCTACTTCAATGGTGGTGCTAGAGTTAATACCATCACCTGCTTTAATACTGTTAATACCAACATTCTCACCCTTAGATCCAACGATTCTAAATTCGTCAATCTTGGTTTGAATATCAAGTCCTGTGCTTGGGAAGTCTGGAGAAATATCTCTTCCACTAGAAGGACCAAAGGCGAGACCAATCTTCTCGTAGTAAATATCGAGGTCAGTTCTCTCGGAAGAGTAATTTAAGAAATTATCATTAAATCCAACATTGTTTACACCATCAGCATACTCAAAACAAGTAACTTTGTGGTGAGAATAGTTAGGAACGAACTTTGTCAGTCCATAATCTTTAAAGACTGATGAGTTTGGATTAGCATCAAAAAATGTGAACTGATAGAAGTAACAAGTACCCGTTACACGGAACAAGCAAGTTTGCTTAATATTAGCATCTGCAGGATCAGGAACGAACATCGGACGGATCTTCGTCTTACGAAGGTCCATACCAACAATAGATGTACCACGGGGGATAATTACACCACCGTAGACAGAGTTCATCTTATAAAGATCGTTCTCTGGATCGTCAATATCAAAGTTTGCATCTAATGTAAACTGACCTAAGGCATTTGACGTAGATCCACTACGTGTCAACCAGTTATTACCAGTTAAAGGATTGTCATGAATGGGAATCCATCCAGGTCTATTATCAATGACGTGCTCACCAGGATAAACGATGATTGTAGTTCTGCTAAATCTATCGTTATCCAGACCCTTCTGATAAGAGAATCTCGCTGCTTCTAAGAGTGCTCTTTGAATAGTCTTGAAGGGTCTAACAAGGGAATTGCCTTGGTTTTCAATACTATCCGTCGAGTCAATACTAGAAGGATCGACGTAAAGGATATCACCTTTACTATTCTTGAGGAAATTATCTAAGCGACTAAGACCCATTTTATTCCACTAGATGCTTTTGCTATGATTTATTTATTCATTCTCTTTTGCATCTAAAATATATTCTACAGTGTTAGCAACATCATTCATTGCATCCCTAAGGAATGGTCTTTGACCAGAATGCTGTTCGTCTGGATGGTTTTTATTATGCCTCTCAGTGCATAATGTCCATCTCCACTGAGACATACACTCAGAGTACCAGAGATTTATTTTCATGCGTTGGGTTGCTCCAATCGTGAGTAAAATTGCGTATATATTCAATCTTATCCAAGTTATCTTGACTATCGAGAACAAACTCTTCGTTAGCAAAGTGGAGTTTAACTCTAAACGCTAAAGCCAATTCCATAATATGATCTCTCCTCTCCTTATCATCAGGTAGAGAGAATATACTGAACATCAGTATATGATCAACATTACCTTGTTTGATCAAATATTCCAAATACACATGATTTCTTCCCTCATTATCTCCTGTCTGGTGAGGGAACGTATATCCCATTCTATTGCAGTATTCTTTTACTGTCAATGTCTGGAAGTATAAATCTATGTATTGAGTTTTAAATCCCTCATATTCTGCATACATGACCACATTCTCATGATCAAGAATTGGAACCCTTCTTGACTGAATATCTGTATCACCAAGGATTCTAAAATATGCTCCTGGCCATTTCCTATGAGGTTGTCCATCCCTCAACAGGACTCTAACATCAATACTTATCCTAGTCTTACCAGTTCTGTTAGGAACTGCACCATGAATATTCTCCTGAGTGAACAGCAAAAACTGGTTCTGAGTTATATTAACAGGTTTACAATGATTTAAACAAAAGTGTTGGAATCTCTGATAACTCCAGTTCTCTTTGAGACAACCATTAGTAATCCATCTACTCTTCTCTAAATCAAGTATCTGTAGAGAATTAGATTCATACGCATCAGTAAAAGGTAACCATATTGTTCTCAACCCCAAACCATTACCAACCCATTTACCCTGGTGGAATGGAAGAACTGTACCAACCTTATCTTGATCTGGAACAGTTATTCTAATATTACCAAACCTCTGCACCAAAACATCAGTTGGTAATAGTGGAAGGACTTTCTCTGCAATTAATTCATCAAACCTTTGATAAAAATCAGTGTCTGCAATGTCCTTGCCAATTTTTTTGACAAGATCACCAACATGCTTGTATGGAACTACTTCATGAAGATGTTCTAAATCAACTACATCTGGATAATAATTATGAATAGAATCTAATATAATATCACGGAAGCGATATTTATCAGAATCATAGTTGTATACTTCTGCGTCAAACATAAAAGCCCCCGATCCGACTTGAACGGACGACCTGCTGTTTACAAGACAGCTGCTCTACCACTGAGCTACAAGGGCGTCTATTGTGGTCCCATTGGTGGGTCCACGAGGTAAATGTTACCAGATATTGTTGATCCTTCATTACCAGACATTACAAAGTGCTCTACCCAGGAAGGGAATATAATCATTCCACCAGAGGGAATTTCTGGAATGAAGTCCATTGGAATAGTCTGGGCATACATTCCCCATTGATTCATGTACTCCTTCCTAGCAGGATTCATGAACACGGTTTTGGAACATTCAACGGTATCATATATGATAAAACTCCACTGGGCACCAGAATGAATATGAGGATCTTGCCAATCCTCTTTGTTATATTCATTCCTCCATACTTGCCCAATAGCAAATGATTTATCAGAGAATCTACCAATACATTCTGAGATTATAGATCCCAAGTATTCGTAGGATTCATCAGTCAAAGAATCTCCCGAGAGACTTGACATCACTCCACTCAAAAAGGATGGAGAAAAATTAGGATTGTCATTGAAGTCAATCTTATCTAGATCAACTTGTTCAACAAAGAATGGTACAGAGAACATTGAATGTGGTTCTCTAGAATAATCAAGATTCATCTAATTCAGCAAGTATCTCAGGGTTTTCTACTTCTAACTCAAAAAAACATGGATGGCATTCTTCCATTATCAGATATCCAGAAGACCTGAATAGGTGTTCAGGATTATAACGAAGTTGATGTGTGTTAGCAGCAATTTTACAAGAATAATTTTGTTCTTCTTCCTCTGTCAACTCGTCCCAGGTAAAAGGAATGCCATTTATGAAGTACATTTTGACCACTCTTTCTGGTACTCCCAATTCCATCGAATCATACCAGCAGTATGCTTTAGTAAGCTTAAGGCTCATACTCATACTGTTACCGTTTCCTAATATTTAGTTTTTGAGGGAAGGCGCTCTTTCTACGTAGAGTCTTTGGGTACTCCTTCCCAATAGGAGTGGGGGGACTTGAACCCCCACGGGATTAACTCCCAACAGATTTTAAGTCTGGTGCGTCTACCGATTCCGCCACACTCCCTTGATCCCACGTAGGTGGATGGAAGGCACAATACTCATTGAAGGTGATCTTCATCTCCTTCCAGGAGAGATTGCAATTCTCTGCTGCTTTTGGAACATTCCACTTAGCAGTGAAGAGTTTTTCCATTGACTCACGAGTTTCTGGACGCATAGACCTTTTAAATGCGCCAGGTATTCCAACCTGGCAGGTTACGTCAGGCTAGCACTGACGGGCATCGAGAAGGATCCCACTTCTCACTCACATGGGTTGGTTTTCCGATTCTTTTTTCTCTCGGAGACGTGAGTACGGACGTTTGCCAAGTCCGTTAAGCGGAGTATCGGAATCGAACCGACGACATCTAACTTGGAAGGATAGCGTTCTACCGCTGAACTAACTCCGCAGGTGTAATCTGTAAGAGATCTAGACTGAGACTTGGGCGACCCCTCAACTGATTACCTTTATATTATAATGTACGGTCTCTTAAAAGTCAACTACCAAGGACCACCATAACCAGGATCTTCGACGACCACCAAAGACGCTTTTACTTCGGTTAATTTCTGTTGTGTGGTTACTTGCTGCCTCTCCAATCCCCACAGTTCAAATTGTGCTTCCATCTTTAATTCTTGGTTCTCAGTTGCAACAAGGCATTGATTAGTGACTGTAGATATACCAGCATTATATTGTGATATCAAAGATGTCACATCCACATTGACATCAAACACGACCCCAATATCAGATCCACCATTTTGAAAAAATCTGGTGCTTCTACCAATACCAATATTACTATTGGTTACTGTATAAAATCCCTCACCATCAAATACAGTTGCATCATCACTATAGTCTCCACCAGATATCTTTGGATAATCATATCCCTTTATCACATCATTTTTTATAGTTCCATAAGCAACAACTGCTGTTGACCCAATTCCAGCAATACCCAGAGATTCACCAAGAGCAGTCGTTACTCCAGTAACCATGGATCCATACTTGCTGGTTACATTTGATGTACTAGATCCATACAAAGACGTTGATAATCCAGTGTTGCCACCTAGGGTAACAATACTTTGCTTTACTACATTTGCAGCATCAATAGTATTCTTTGCCAACTGCTGAGATTCAACGGAAGGTGGTGTGAATTTATCAAGATTTTTTTGTGTTTTGGCACGCTTAACTGGGATCTTAGTAAGAACTCCTTCCAGTTGATCCCTCTCCTTCCTAAGTTCTTCAGTTGTAGTTGCCATAAATCTTTATAACCTTTCTTTTATTTATTGTGAAAGTTGCTCTTTTAATGACAGGATACATGAGGAATTGGGAGAAGCATCTTCCAAACATCAAGTCAAATATCATTGATAAGTATTCTGCAGATGTTTACATCACCTCATACAACTATTCAGAACTGTATATGGGTTCTGGTGTTGTTGATGTAGATACTGATAGTCTGATCAGAGAGTATCAACCAAAAAACTACTTGTTCAGAGATAAAGAGACTCTACCAGAATTTCAATTCAAATCAAATGGTCTGGAAATGAATGGTAGAGAGTGGTCATATAGAATATTAAAACAGTGGTACTGTATATACCTGGGTCTATCTTTATTTGACCCAGAAGATTATGATGTTGTAGTTAAATGCAGAAGTGACTTCTCAACAAAGAACTTCAATATCAAAGATGGAGATATAGTCATACCAGCATGGAAGGTTCACCCTGGTCCATGTGAACCAGAAGATTCATATGTTGACTACTTTGCCCATGGTAAAGGTTACTGGATGAAGCAATACTTTAAATTGTATGAGAAAATAAAAGAGATGCATGATAATGACTGGGGTGATGTCTCACTGGGAGAGACCCTAATTAAATCATACATCGATAGGTATATTGGTAAAGACCATATCAAGTTTGACTATGATATGGATTGGATGCTCAGGAATGAGATGTGGGCATCAGATTACAGAAGACTGTTCGAGATTGGAGATCCAGACAAACTACTCAAAGTTCCAGCCACTGAGAAGGATGCGTTGATCCTTGGTGGTAATCTGGGTTCTCAGGTTTGAGTGTAACCCTAACATCACCAGGAATGACAATACGTTCACCCTTACGATCAGCAAACTGTTGGGTGAAGTGCCCAATCTTACTTGGAAAGATCACAACCGTACCTTCCGTGGGAGTAATGGTGTAGACATTGCAGTTGTACTTATTATATCCACCGATCAAATTCCGTTGAATCGCTGTAGTGAAGAGATCACCAACACACTCATTCGGATTCTTCTCTTGTGCAACACAGAATTTATCTGAAGTTGAGTCAGTATTCAAATAATACACAAAACTCAAATCAGAAGCATTGTGATTATGGGGTTTGACTGATGGAGTCTCATTATCTTTGTGGTATCCAACCCACGACTTGATGATGTGATAATCCAACTTTGAATGATCAACGATCATACAGTCAAAGTAATTATCAATATGTGTTCTTAGTTCTTTGAAGAATGGTTTGCAGCATTCTTTTTGATGAGCAAAAATCCTACCAGAATATTCTGGACTCTCGTTCTCATACCCATTGAACCAATAGTCACGGAGTTCATCAAGATGCTCTTTGATAATGTCGTGACACTCCACCTCCCCCTGATAAACCATCAGAGGGAATGCTTCATGTACCTTGTAGGTCATTTGCCGTTGATGTTATATTCCCTATTATCGCCTGGATAGTCCAGTGGTGTCAACCCCTGATACTCTGGAATATTCTTGGTAACGTCCTTACGAACACCATACACAACAAAATCACAATTGATTGCTGTGCCCGCATTGTTTTTAATAGAGACTCTAGATCCCCATTCAATCTTCTCAACAAACAGCTCTTGCCAGTGACCATTAGGAGTCAGTGTAATACCCAAAGTCTCCATGTCAACAAGATCCTTCCAGTATTCTGGAAGTTGAATGTAATTCTCGTTTACAAGTTTGCCTCTAAAATACACCTCTGCATCTGGTCCTTCAAGACAAATATATCTCAGTCTATGACCTTCTTTAGTTGGGTGAGAGATATCAAACGACTTCTTTGCATCCCAAATGGGTGCTTTTACAGACAAAATACCACCTGCCCATTTCAAATCAGTGCATTCAATAAAATTATGCGTCCTCAGAGGACATGCATCTGCTGGATAGTCATTGTCACCAGTCCATGGATAGATAGGAAATCTCCAATCACTAGTGGGAGCACCACTCCAGGTGCCATCACAAGAAGGACTACCGTTTGTTTCTGTTACAAATTCAGACATAATTACCTCTTCGTATCATAATGATATCCAGATACTGAATACTCATCATTATTGCCTGGATAGTCCGCAGGAGTTGAACCTTCATATTCTGGAATGAGTCTCTCCCCATCCATACGTTCACCAAAAACAAGATAATGACAATTAATTGGTCTTGTAGAATGAAGTAATACTTTATTATCTTCAATAGCATGAATCATAATATTGTTATTACTACCCACAGGAGTTATTGACACAGTGATAGATTCTGGATCAACTAACTCTCTCCAATAATCTGGAAGATCAATAATATTATGATTCTTCAGTTTACCTCTTATGTATACATCATTTGTTGGTCCTTCAGGACAGGTATGACGTAATCTCCAACCTTCCTTCGTTGGGTGAGGAATATCAAAATTCTTCTTTGCCGACAGAATATGTACTCCACAGCGAGACATAACCTCACCTTGAGCAACGATATTCATACCAGCATTGATGTTGGAATTGCAATCTATAATACCCAAGAATGCAGATGGTCCTTGAACTGCAAGTGAGTATGGATTGTTGATACCAGTACACATAGCACCAGGAATCAATGGAGGTACTGTAATATCTGGATTAATCGCAGGTCCGATGTTTACATTACCAAGCAAAAATGGTGGTATTTGACCAAAAATTGCTGGAGACTCAATATATGCACCACCTCTAATCTGAAGAGGTCCTTTACCAAGAGGAACACTAGGATCACCCTGCCCAACATATAGTGTCTTTTTAACTTCTAAATCAGGTACTTTCATTATAAAAATCCTCCTCCTCGTTGTTGAGATTCAAATGCAGATGTTCCTTTGGATGGTTTAATAGTAGTTCCAGAATCGGCACAATCAATCAATCCACCGTAAAAATTAAGAGCAGCGTTACCAACTAACTCACAGGTTCCCGAAGACAGAAATTTTGCCATGGCATCACCATTAACCTCAATATTTTTAGATTTAATGGTAATCTTTTCGTTAGACTCAATGTTGATATGTCCGCTGGAATTAGTAGGACCAGTCGCTTTTATATCAACATTTCTAGCATCTAATCTAATTCTACCCTTTGGTGCCTTGAATATTATATCACCTCTTGCCGCAGTTACAACCATAGCGGTGTCATCAATAGGATCTTCACCGCAGTGAATTTGATAAACACCAGGGCATCTATTAATAGTTCCTCCAGCCATCGTACCAGAGGACATGAACATCATATAATGCTCAGATGATTGTCCTGGAGGACCATTACGAACTAACACTCCAGCATAAGTATTGTTGGCATTTATATGCCCAAACTTAATATGACCGAAGTCGTTACCTAATTCTATTGGGTTATGAATTTTTGGTGACATTTTATATTATACCTTTAGTATCCATATCCGCCGCCACCAGACGGTGGTGATGGTGGTGGAGGAGTTGGGGGTGATGGGGGTGGCGGAGACGGTGGAGACGGCGATGGAGCTGGAGCACTCGGTGGTGCGGATGGTGGTGGCGGAGGAGGAGGTGGAGTTCCAGTATTTGCATTAGGAAGAACAGTTCCTGCTCCAGTTGTTGCCATGGTTCCACCACTAGATGGAGTAGGAGTAGGAGTTGCTGTAGATGGTTGAGTAGAAATAGGTGAAGTTGCAGTTGCGGGTCTTACTACTTGTAACAGATTACCATTCACCCACTGGAATCTATTATCATAGTTATCCAAACTCTTAGCAACACTATCCCACACCAATGGATGTGGTCTTTGTGTATGCTCAGCACCAACCATCTTCACACCTCTATGTTGATGTGTTGGACCATAGTATGGTTGTCCGTTAATGTAACCTGCAAATTCCTCGTTGGAAACAATACCAACACAATTAACTACAGACACAATTCCACCAAGAATAGGATCATCTGGAATCTCACCATCGGTATCGTCACCAATTCTATCAACACAGAATACTGGTCTTAATATAGCATTATATCCTGTTTCAGACTCAACGTAAATTAACGGTCTCTCTATAAAACCCTTTCCTGCTTTGACAATTCTTATTGACTGCAATACACCAAAAGGTCCAAATGTAGGGACAACTTCTGTTCCATTACTTGGTTCAATAACAACTCTGTCACCGTCACTGTAATTTATACCATGATTCTCAATGTTGATATCACACAAATACAACATTGCAGGATAACTTCCAATATCTAGTGTTGGGAATGCATCAAACTCAGTTGCACCATTTGGTCCAGTTCCAGGAAGAACTGTTGTTCTTCTAAGTCTTGCAAGTCTTTCTTCCTGAGTCTCTCCAGTGGGAAGTCTGCTTCCAGGGTCTACAATATCACGACCACCTGAACCTGGAGTTTCTCTACCACCTGGTCCAATAATCGGCACTCCACCCTCAATAATAGTTCTATCACCAGGAGCAATTACAGTATCTCCATCTCTTATATCAAGATCTTCAAGAGAACTCCTTTCTGGTGGGAATTTTTCCCACCTACCATCTTCTCTTTTAACTACAGTATAATCTGCTGGTGCCCAAACTCTACCATCACCACCAAGATCACCATTGGGTCTGGATAAATATCCACCACCCTCATCCTGAACAATAACCTGTACAACTTTAAGTGTAGGATCTCCAGTTGAAGGATCTATACCACCATCAGGTGCTGTTACAACTTTGGCGCGGACTCCACCACCTTTACCACAATTATCTTTAATTTGAATACTTGGTGCTTTTTTATATCCTAGACCACCAGCAATTAAATCAATACCTAAAAGTGATCCAGCAGCACTAACAATTGCATTTCCCTTAGCACCAGATCCACCACCACCCCAGAAGGTCACTTGAGGTGGTCCACAAAACACAGGACCAACATTACATCCACCTGCGGACTGAGCAGCATCAGCAATCAATCCATCAAAATCAATAGATGCAAGATTTTCAATATCTACCAGTTTTGATGCTGCACCAGCAACACCTTTTGCTTTATTAATAATACTATCTAAATCTAAAGTCATTGGTGGAGATCCACCATCAAAGATATTCCACTCTTTAGTTTCTGGGCACTCTTGCTTCTCTTCACAAGCAAAGAATCCAGCAATTTGACCAAGAATACCAAGAATAGATCCAGCGATACTAAATGCTCCGCCAAGTAAAGAGGATATATTATTGATGATTGAATTGATGGCTCCAGTAAGAGCACCAAGAGTGTTACCTAAGAGACTACCAACAAAATTTTGAACAGCACATGCAGGAACATTAATATAGCGATCAAGCATCTGAGACAAGAAGTTGCCAACCATTGCCTTAAGGTTGCCAATCATTTTATTGAACAGGCAAGTAATCAATTCAATAAGTGCGTCCTTAGCACCTTTTGCTTTATCTCTATCTGGAGGATTGACAAGTTCAATTAATTTTTTAGTTTGTTCGTTAATCTGCTCCTCAACAAACTTTCTAATATCTTTGAATAAGTTTTTTAATCCAAGAGATATGAATTCGGATGCTTCGGCGGACTTTTCTTGAATCCACTGCTGCTTATCAGCGATCCACGACTGAGCAGCAGTCTCCCACGTATTTAATTGATCGGTTGCCCTCTCAATCTTTGCGATGAGTTCCTTCATGTAAATTCCAATGGAACTCATTTCATTTTTATCACACTCTGTAGGAGAAGACAGAGGAACAGAAGGTTCCTTCATCATTGTCTTATCACTAAGAGACATGATATTTGGAAGGGTCATTCCCTCCAAAGGTTTGCCTGCTAAAGCAGGAACGGAGTAACCAGCAACCGTGTCCCAATCCTTATATCCACTATAAGGAAGAAATCCGTTATTATCTGGTTGTTTTTTAGGTAAAAGAAGTTGATCATTATTTGGTACAGTGTAAAGATACACTGGACCTTCTTTTTTTGCAGGGTCTTCCCAATAACCAACAATCTTGGATCCCTGAGTGATCCCTGGTGTTAGTCCTGTTCTTTTATGACCAGACCCTGCACTTGAAGAACCAATTACAACCCAAGGTAGTTGATCATCAGTCTGTACGTTTTTATCTGGAGAGTGGACACCTTCTATTCTAACTTTAACCCTATATCCCCAGTTCTTAACTTGGTCACGAGATCCAACGAGTTCGTCATCCCTCGCCCAAACTTCTCTGGGTGCAACAATTCCTGTCCAAAACATGGAGGAATTGCCTTCATCATAAAATGGGTGTGTTAGATAAGTTGCCATCTATATAATCAGTTATCGTGAATCTTACATTCAAGTGCGGATGGATTTTGATCACAATAAAGTTCCAAAGGACTTGGATCATGGTGATCCCCTGCCTCAATCTCTTCTTTGTGATTCTCAACCCAATCTTCGAGGTCGTGTAATTCTTCCTCGACATGACGACGCTGCTGTGGAGAAGTCAGAGGATCCTCAAGGATCTTCTTATCCTTCTCAATGTGTGCTTCGATGTTTTCCATGATGGTTTATCGAGTTATTGATTATTTATTAGTATAATTCCAGATAATCATCTGGATTGAAGTTAGGATCATCATACCCAGCATCTAGATCAACATCGACTTCTTTACCAACAGATGTCCTATCTATGACGTTTCCGCCAGTGTCGGTAGTTCCACTTGGTTCCCAAGTGCCACTATTCCATCTATTTACGAGGTCTTTCTCCTCTGCCGATAATCGTTTTGCAATCTCTTCATCAGTATTACCAAATTCAGAGAATGGATTAGTATCCTTAGAACCAAATATACCCCTTGGACTCTCTTGACCCGCTAAAGCAGGTTTTGCAGCAGTCGCAGTACTTCTATTTGGTTGCCTACCATACGAATCCCTAACTAATCTCATTTTAGTTACGGTATGCTTCTGCGTCAAGTGTGTGCAAATATCAGCGACAATATAAAGTCCACTTAACTCTTTATCAAAATCATCTCCTTTGTCCATTTTAGCATCTTTTTGAGGAAAATCGGCATGAACAATAGAACCTGCTCTTAGTGTATAGTCTCCTGGAACTGCAATAGTAATATCTAAACTGAATAACTTATTGTAGGTCATAGCACTTTGCAGTATGACTTCATCCAACTTCAGATTTGGTTCTGTTGCCTGATCTACCTGCTCCTCTACAGATCCTGTAGGAAGATTTCCAACGTCGTCTTTCTTCTTAAATGTTTTTGATACTGTGCTTTGGAACAGTTCAAGAAAATCTTTTGCAAGTTCTGGTACATCTATTCCACCATGTACCTTCTGCTCATCTGTTGTTATCTCTTGTGCTTTGGTATTATATACATGAGAATATGTGTTGGAAGTCTGCAATGATGACCCGTATGCACCAGAATGTAAATTTTTAGACACACTTATACTTTGATCTGCATCATACCTAATAATTTTTGCCTCATATCCTACAGGAAGTTCTGTACTATTGTTATAGATATACGCTCTGGCACCCTCAGAATCATCAAATAAGTTATCGATTGATCTAAAATTAAATCCATCATAAGTTTCAAAGAAGAGATATCCTGCACTACTTTTAGATTTTGCAGACACTCCCCTAGTAGCAATCTCTCCTATCAATCTAAATGGTTTTTTACCCCTACCTTCAACATTAAATTTATTGGCGGTAGTGTCAAGAATAATATTCTTTTTAGTCTTCAATGCATCAGTAAGAATAGCATTTGCTGTTGCACTAATTTCTCCATCAAATCTACGATAAACTTCACATGCTGCAAGATCATTAGCAACTGCTTCTAATGAGAACAAATCAATAATATATGTCATCCCACTTTCAGATGATGTGATATTCCTTACCTTCTCCACATATAATGCATTATCACCCTCGTACTTCAACTTATTACCATAAGCATCTTCTATTGTAAGATGCACCTTCTCTGAACCAGATAATTTTAAATATTGAATTGCAGATACCGCCTTATCTCCACCACCAACTTCATGTCCAGAATCTGCAACAAGAATAGAGAATCTTACTGTTGGTTCCAGTATACTCTCATAATAATCACACTCAACAACACCAGCAGAAATATCTTTGCTGCCACTTACTTTATTAGAAAATATCTCAAGTTTTGAGATATTACCAGAATTAGTTGCTAGGTTTGATGTTGGCATGGTAATTATTAATTACTTAAGTATTTAATCAAGCAGTTGCAGATATAACTTGATTGTCCTTAGGAACAGATCTATGTCCTATAGTCCTACCTCTAGAATTCTTAATGGGAACTCTCACATACTCAGTCTTCTCAATTACTGCAACAGTTGATCCTGCCTCCTCATAAGAAGTCTGCTGTGAAACCTGAGAAGCATTATTTGTTGGTGTATTTGTAGCAATTTGTGCTTCAGTATTGGCACCATGAGTATTGATCCACTTACCAGGATCAACATAACTACTAAACTGTCCATTTGCTGCAGGAGCAGAAGTAGATATCTCCCAGTGAAGGTGAGGTGGATAAGAGTCCAAAGAACCAAATCCAGAACCACCTACATTAGCAAGTAATGCACCTGCTTTAAATTTTGTACCTGGACTCAATGCAGGAGGTCTATCCAGGTGACCAAAGAAGTGATATGCGCCATGTGGATCATCCTTCCATACGACCCAATATCCATATCCACCATCTGCAGCACCACCAAGTTGAGTGTTAGAATGAGTTACCTCACCATCTAGATAAGCATACATTGGTGTTCCAGGATCAGCACCAACATCATATCCTCTGTGATCAGAGTTAGTGCTTGCTCTGTATCCTTTACCAGATGTAATTACAATACCACCTCTGGATGCCTGATCTTGAATATCTGACTGAGCAAACGGACTATATGATATATCAAGTCTGGCACCTGCCTGACCATCATACTGAACAGATCCAGATTGACCTGTAAGACCAACCAACTTATCAGAACCACCCAATGTTCTACCAGCAGAGGGCAATCTAGCTCCAGGAATCATTGAACTAGAACCACCAG
>Ga0181568_10000368_pt1 | contig 39567 bp, 38 predicted proteins | sample 101ome_20_FD_133758 | JGI IMG/M metagenome (GOLD analysis project Ga0181568, IMG submission 133758) | Coastal salt marsh microbial communities from the Groves Creek Marsh, Skidaway Island, Georgia - 101404AT metaG (megahit assembly) | ecosystem: Environmental > Aquatic > Marine > Intertidal...
CCGAACCTATGAAGGGTCGGGTGAAAGTGCGGCGCATTGCAGTCTTTGGTCCTCTGATCGGTTGCGCTGGCCACAAACAAGCGTTGGCCGTGAAAAACAGGAATGCCGGCGCCGTGCAGTGCGACCGACACGCGGGGTGATCCAATGTCGCTTGCGCACCTCATATATTGACCAAGAAACCGGCGAGCGGATCTGCATTTATGAGCGCGGGGCAACCGGCCAAGGTGACATGACAACAAGCATGTCTAAGGAATTTAGTTGTGAGCGCAGTATTAGCTGCAATCAGGAGTAATCTTATTGCATAATACAGATGGTCAGTCATAGGCTGGTCAATGTTATACGGTTAGAAAGCATTGCACGTGATTTCACAACGTCGGACTTTTGAAATTCTTGAAAAGGGCCGGGTGGATGACCGTCAGAGCCTGTACTGTGACCTCTTTCTGTCCATATTGATTTTCGTCAATCTGATCGCGGTTTGCCTGGAAACCGTCGACAGCTTGTTTGCCCAATATAAGATCATCTTTGTTGCGGTAGAGTTAATCTCGGTATCCATATTTTCCATTGAATATGTTTTGCGAATATGGTCGCGTCCAGCCGCCTCAAATGAACATGGTAAAACCGCTATGGGCAAGCGGCTAGGCTATATTTTCAGCTTTACTGGCATTATTGATTTGCTGGCTATTTTGCCAAGCATTCTGCCGCTATTGCTTGGCGGTGTGGATTTGCGCTGGCTTCGTATTTTGCGGCTCATGCGCTTGCTGAAATTCTCGCATTATTCGTCGGCGCTGGAGGATTTATTTTCCGCAGTACGGCATGAATGGCGGTCATTTGTTGCCACGTTATATTTGCTGATTTTGGCAATTTTCATATCAAGTTCGCTGATATATGTGTTTGAACAGAATGTGCAACCGGAACATTTTGGTTCAATCCCCGATGCAATGTGGTGGACAGTCGTAACGCTGACCACGGTTGGCTATGGCGATATTGTGCCAATGACAGTGGCCGGAAAACTTGTTGCCACATTGACCGCGCTGATGGGGGTTTGTGTCGTGGCGTTGCTAACCGGTATTGTTGCCACCGGCTTTACCAATCAGGTGTCAATGCGGCGTAATCAGCTAGAGGCTGAAATTACTTCAGCTCTGAGTGACGGGGTGATCAGCAAAGATGAGCGCAAAAAGATAGAGGATTTGCGCCAGCGGCTGAATATTTCTGAGGAGGATGCGCTGGCTATTATGAGCTATCTGTCGCGTGAGTGCAAGGCTATACAGAAAGGACGTGAGGACAACTGAGCCATCAAAAAATACTATGATGGCAGTTGCTCGTTTTTTGTTTCTGATGACCATTTATGCTCAGATTTTTTCTTTGATCCCGTTTCGTGCATTTTTATTATGTATTTAGGCTTCGCTATTGATTTGCCTGAATTAGCTTGGCGTAATAACTCTCTGATGTTATCCAGCAAATATTAGATTTGAACGCAAAGAGTGGTTCATGAGTGAAATTATACCGGTGATATTGTGCGGAGGCGTAGGGTCGCGCCTATGGCCGTTGTCTCGGAAAAGCCTTCCCAAACAATTTGCTCAGCTTATTGGTGACAGGAGCTTATTTGAGTCGGCGGTGGCCCGTATCGACAGTGATACGTTTGCTGACCCGCTTGTTATGACATCGCGCGAACACCGATTTTTAGCCGAAAAACAGGTGCGGGATTGCGGGTGCGCCGGTAGTTTTCTGCTCGAACCACTGGGAAAAAATACCGCGCCAGCAGTCTTTGCGGCGGCTCATCATGTAATTAAACACTCGGGTGATGCCTTGTTATTGGTGATGCCATCTGACCATCATATTCCGGATAAAGAAGCTTTTGCTGATATGGTGCTAGCTGGACGCGCGTCAGCCGAAGGCGGTGCCATTGTTACATTTGGTGTGGTCCCAGACCGGCCAGAAATTGGCTATGGCTACTTAGAACTGGGTGATCTGTCGGTGGACGACGCTTTTATCGTGAAAAAATTTCATGAAAAGCCCAACAAGGCGGCAGCACAACAAATGGTTGTCGCGGGCAATTATATGTGGAACGCTGGTATTTTTCTATTTCGCGCCTCAGTCATGCTGGGTCTAGCGAGGCAACTGGAGCCAGATATGCTGATGGTCGTTCAGGCGGCTGTCGATAGTGCTCGCGAAGACAAGAATTTTTGGCATATGGATGAGTTGCACTGGTCAAAGATACGTGGTCAGTCACTGGATTACGCTATTCTTGAAAAAACAGACAAGATTTCTTGTGTTAAAGCTTCTTCAGGCTGGTCTGATCTTGGCGATTGGAATGCCGTCGCTAACCAATTGACACATGATGAAATGGGAAACTTTGTCACTGGATCAGCTAGCCAGATAAATTGCCGTAACACGACTTTATGGTCAGCGACAAGTTCAACACACCTAGTCGGCTTGGGTTTGGAAAATATTGTGACGGTGGTGATGGACGATGCAGTGTTGGTTGCCGATGCGGGGTGCATGCAAGATGTACGCGATGTCGTGGATCATTTGGAAACAAGTGGCATTTCGCAAGCCCATCAACATGCAAGGGATTATCGGCCATGGGGGTGGTTTGAAAGTCTGGTGAGCATGCCCGGATATCAGGTCAAGCGGTTACATGTATTTGCGGGCGAAGCTTTATCCCTGCAAAGTCACAAACATCGTTCAGAACACTGGGTGGTAGTGTCGGGTTTGGCCACTGTGGTCCTCGATGATCAGGTCTTATCTGTAGCAACTAATGAGTCGGTTTACATCCGAGCCGGGCAAAAGCATCAATTGGCAAATAACACGCGCGACCAATTAACGGTCATTGAGGTTCAGACAGGTAATTACTTAGGTGAGGACGATATATTTAGGTATGAAGACCAGTACGGACGCGATTGAGTTGCCATCAGGTTGGCAGATTAAATCAAAATCAGGATCTGAGACGTTTTGCCCACATGCCTGTAAGTTGCGGTGGATGTTGGCTTATGAGATTCAAAATACTCACAGCTATTGGAAATAAAGCCTCTGGTTTCTCTCGAAATGGCATTTGGGTTGTTCTAAATCGCAAATAAAAGCAATCTCAATGAAGTTTCGGCGGGCACGGTGTTGTTATATGAAAGTATCTGATATTACACGGAGCAGCAGACATCAGATGCCGTGAAAGCGTGCTGCAAATCTACTTCAGAAGACGAATACTTAATCGAAAGAGTTGTGAAATTGGCCGCATAATGAATAAAAAGCAGAAATGGTATTAAAACAAAAGCAGATGGTAAAATCTGGTAAGAACAACCGAGTTGAGGCATCGAATGAGGGAAGGCGCCCTCGTGCAGAGCTTGGACCTGTTTCGGGGATGCTGCAGGTTTTGTTTGCGAGAGGTAGCAAGGCCAAATGATAAAAACACGCAAAGCAGAGCTGTCGGATAGTAGAATAATTTTTGAATGGCGAAATGATGAGTTTACGCGGAAAATGTCGCACGTTACCGGGACTGTTCAGTGGGAAGTCCACAGTGCATGGTATACATCTTCTCTTGAGAATAAAAATAGGCTTCTTTTGCTTTGCGAGAGTCAAAGTGACTCAAAAAAAGTTGCAATTGTGCGTTTTGACATTAATTTTTCACGGGCTCTCGTGTCGATAAATCTCTCACCTGAGATACGAGGTAAGGGTGTCGCTAAACAGTGTTTAAGCGAGTCGATTACATATTTTAAGTATGAATTCCCTCGAGTGAATGCTTTAGATGCAGAAATAAAGCCCGAAAATATTGCGAGTCAGAGACTATTCAAAAGTGTCGGCTTTGTGAGAGTACGCAAAGAGGTTAATACATTGTATTATGAATACTTTATTGATTGAAAAACATAGTTTTGTTTGAGGCCTTGGATTGGAGCGTCAGGAAAAATGTTGCGTAAGAGCGCTAATGTGTATCTTGAAGAGATTACAGGAACTGATGAACAGATTAAGGTTCTATATGATAACTTAAAGAGTCGTAACTTTGGTATCAGTCACGAACAGCTCCCCCAGTATCAGGAACACGTCGTTTTCGTAAAAAATCATCCGTATCGGTATTGGGCGATGGTGATAGAGAATGACTGTCCTGTCGGCACAGTCTACCTAAAAAAAGACAATTCGATCGGGCTCAACTTTATACGGCCTAGTAAACATCTTGTATCAACAGTTTTACAAAGTATTCGGGATGATTTTGAACCAGTGAAGGAGGTAAAATCCAAAATTCCTTCATATTTTTATGTGAATGTGGCTTACACAAATGAAAAGCTCAATAACATTCTCCTTGAATTGAACGCAATGCCGCTTCAAAAGTCGTACAAAGTATAAGTGGAGACCATGCAAATGTTTAAGGTTGCAAACAAGGCTATTGGAAAAGGCTATAAACCTTTCATTGTCGCTGAAGTCTCGGCAAACCATGGAGGCAGCATCCAACGAGCCAAGTCAACAATCTTGGCTGCAAAGAATTCAGGGGCCGATGCTGTAAAAATACAAACATACACGCCAGATACTTTAACGTTAGATTCCGATAAGGAAGATTTTTTGATCAGAGATGGGTTGTGGAAGGGATACAGCCTCTACCAACTGTACGAAGAAGCATACACGCCGTTTGAGTGGCACAAAGAGTTATTTGATTTTGCAAAATCAGAAGATATTATATTGTTTTCAACACCATTTGATGAAACTGCGGTAGACTTGCTGCATGGTTTAGAGGTGCCTGCTTTCAAAATAGCATCATTTGAGATTACAGATTTGCCTTTGATTGGGTATGCAGCTTCCAAAGGTAAACCCCTGTTCATGTCGACAGGCATGTCAAATCAAAATGAGATTGGTGAAGCGCTTGAGTGTTGTTACCAGAATGACAATAGAGATATTTTACTGTTCCACTGCATTAGCAACTATCCTGCAGATCTTAAAACCTCTCACATTGGCGACATGTCCTACATAGCGGAGCATTTTAAAGTTGAGGTTGGATTATCGGACCATACAACTTCAAATTTAGCCTCAATTATAGCGGTTGCAAAAGGAGCATCTGCGATTGAAAAACATTTTAAATTAGATGAAAAGAATTGTGGTCCAGATGCGAGCTTTTCCATACTACCCGATCAATTAAAGAGCCTTTGTGATGATTGTGCGAGTGCATTTGACGCCATTAAATCAAATGAATTGAGGCGTAATCCCACTGAACTCATCAATAAAAAGTTTCGTCGTTCGTTGTATTTTGTTAATGCTTTGTCGAAAGGGGAGGTAATATCAAAAGATGATATAAGGCGTGTGCGCCCCGGATTCGGTCTTGCGCCAAAATATTTTGATTGGGTTGTGGGTCAAAAGGTTAGCGAGGATGTTGAATTTGGCGATCCTGTAATCTTGGATGTACTCACAAATAAATAAGCGAGCAGTTTTACAACCGAGAGAAACTAGGCAGTGATTTCTTTGGTTGACTGTAAAAGCGAACAGATAGATTAACTCACGTCCTAGAGAGTTCCCGCAAAAAGAAAAAATCAGCTAACCAAATTTGCGTCAATTGCTTTGCTACAAAGTTGAGACGTGACGAAAACCCACAAAACCATGTGCCGCAGACATTCACACCTTTGCAGCAGCGATAGATATTTTTTTGTGGTTGTGCCTCAAATTACGCGATCGGGGATGAACACGAAACATTTGTTCGATGATGTAACAAAAACAGATCAGTGGTGATTTGCGATTTCTTTAATCTCGTTACTATAGATGTCTCATCACACAAAAAAACAAAATTAGCGCAGATCTTAAAAAGCTAATCAAAGTAAAATGGATCAAAACTAGCGCGAGTTTCTGAGTATTGCGCCCAATGCTGAAGAAAAAACGTCACCAGTTGCGTGTTGATGTGCAACGAAAAGAGACTTTTTGGGATGATTTGTTGCTTGTTTACAGTGTGGTCAATCAATTTTTTCATTTTTTGAACGCTGAACGTGACAAGACAGAGATCTCCAAATGGCAAATCAAATGTTACGTGGTGAACATTTCTATCAATATTTAGATGAGGCTGCTCATGTTATTAGCAAATCTTCTCAACCAAACAGATTGCACCGTGCGAGGATTTCTTTACTGCAATTGGAGCTTTTCGGTGAAGTATCATTTTTATAGACCAACTCTCAAGGGTTGTATTTGTTTATCATCATCTTTCGCATTACAAAAAGATACGCCAATTTGTCAAAAGCAACACTCTTGATAGGTCTATTAAAATGCAACATTTTTGGTCAGTAAATGTTATAAACAAAGGCTAGCACTTAATTCCACCTCATAAACAGTACAGGTTTTGCGCGATTGCTACCAAGTGATGATTGAGAAAAACCGATAGCAAGGAAAATGAAGCTGTAAATGCTATGTTTTTCTATGAAAAACGGCTTAAACTTCTCTAAGGTACGTTGTGTTGCAACCGTGCTCATATTCGTTGGATTATACGCAAATGTGGACGTTTTTTGAAGAGACCAAAACCCTCGCCCTCATGCTCTTTCCAAGATTTCGGCGCCTCGTCATAGTCAGAGGATACCGAAAAGCTCGCACAGTTGGTAAAATTGGACTCGTTCAAGAAATAAAGTACTCAATCAGTACTACCCAGAGCCCTGTCAATAATGTGTCTCTTTCGGAACAAATTTTTTCCAAAACCATCGAAGACCCTGACCTCTTGGTGCGCCAATACCTCACTGTTCGGACTGGTGAGACATCGCTGGTCTCATCGATTTACTCAGCGCTTGGTGGAGGAGCAAAGGTCTTTCGGCTTCCTCCACATACGCACAATGTTTTAATTGCTCACGGTGTACCAGTTAACAAATTCATGTCATCAGTGGTCTGGCGATTTTATACCTTCGCTTTTTGGTTGTTTGGCGTTCTGGCAATTTTAAAATTCTCATCAGAAGATTTGGGCCAAAAAAAACAAATTGGGCATGGGTTTGAAAAGGCATATTTTGCAAATTTACCGGAAACGGCGGGGCCAAATCAAGATTCTAAGGTCGAGCGGTTGGATTTGTTGACCTGGTTTGCAAAAAACAAAGCTAAAAGTCTTGGAATCAAATATATGCTAGACGGAAATTACCGAGATGAAAAAAAAGCAATAAACGGTGTATTTTTTCAGCGGCAGGTGAATCCTTGGCCACAGTTTGAAAGTCCAGTCGCGCGACTGCATTTTATTAAGTGGGGTTTTTGTAATGCTGTTTTAAGCTTGCGTGATTTCGTGCTTGGAAGGTGGTGGCACCCCTTACTTCTTCTTGAGGCAGCTAAAGCGAAGCGGATGGCGCTTTCTAACGATGACCAAATGCCAGCTTGCTATTGGTTGAGTCACGAAAGCTACAAGTACAAACCCATGTGGGTACACGTCGCAGAAAAACGTGACAAAAGCACGTTTTTGTATTTTTACTCAACCAACAATCAAACGGTTCAACCTGCTAGCCAGAAAGTTGTTACGTCGGGGTACTGGCATCTTATGGATTGGCCGACATGTGTAGTTTGGAACGAAATACAAGCGGATATACTAAGATCTTACATAAAAAGCCCATGTAAATTCATTGTTGTGAGAGCGTTACCATATACAGACTCAGATATTTTAATTCCAAAAATTGAAGGGCCTGTGATTGCAGTCTTTGATGCTCCAGTTAGGCAAACCGACCGAGCAATTTTTGTTGGACAAGCCCACCGTTACGCAACAGTAAAAAATGTTACTGACTTTTATGAAGATATTATTGATATGTCTACGAAGCATGGTATCCGATTGTGTGTAAAGCAAAAGCATCGCCCAACACAGAATCCTTCATCACCACTCAAGCTTGACCATATTATAAAGCAGGCTCTAGATGGGGTTATCAGCGTTGACGCAAGAGTATCTGCACACAGAGTTGTGAAAGCTACAGATGGCTGCATAGCATTACCATATTCGTCAACCGCATTAGTGGCTAATTCAATGGGCAAGCCCAGCTGTTATTATGATCCAACAGGTTCATTGCCAACTTCGACGTCACTCTCTCACGGTGTCAAAATTATTCGATCAAAACAGGATCTCGGTAAATGGATTAAGGAAAACATAAATCATTGACTTATCGTCTCATATTGAAACGCGATAATATGGTAGCAAATTGCCACCAAAACTTAATTTAAAATAACCGCGTTTTGGACTATTCACTCCCTCCAAATCGACCGCTGACAACTTTTCTTGTGCTAAAAGTTTGATGGACTGATAAAGGCCGACCGTACCACTTAAGCTCGCGCGAAGCTCTGGATGATTTGCACCAAACAAGAAATACGCTCGCTTGTCGTCAATGCCAAAAGCAAACATACTTGCGAGGGCTCCACAATCAGTATACGTCCCGAACATTTTTAATTGGTTAGCTTTGTGTAATGAACTGCAAATTTCTATTATTAACCGTATTTCCTCCCGCTCTATAGGAATGTTTTGCCTTTGAAATGTCATTTTATATAGTTGTCGGAATTTATCTAAATCAAAGTAAGGGATAGTTTTTACGCCTCTCTGAATTCCATATCGTATTTCCTGCCTTCGAGATTTGCTCAAACCAAAATATAGTTTGTCATTTTGATAATCTGCGTCACCTGTAACAGATGATAGATCTATGTAGCTTGTGTATTTTAGCTCAAGACTGAAACGAGGTTTTTCCTCACCGTAATTATGCCACAAAAAAGGTCTCATATCGGAGAGGTGTGGACTTAGTGACAGGCTCACATTGTCGTAGGTTGATGTAAGGTGCATAATGCTGGCGGCAACAATTGAAAACTCCTCAGCTCGTATCGAGGTTAAAGTCATACGTTCGTTGGCTTGTCGTATTAAGATGCCGCCATAAATCGAAAATGGAATACTACAGGAAGTTTTGCCGTGATCTTTTTCGCCAGTTATAATTGACGCAACCCACTCCCCATTTTTTAGACACTTCCATGCCCCAAGGTTTGCGTTCAGTGCTGACAGGAAAGTAGATTTTGCATAAACGGTGCCTTGCGGTGATTGTTCGACAAAATTGTCCCATCTGTAATCGATATCTGTGCGAGAGAAAGCATATTTGCTCAAATCAAACAAACCTGATACATAGAAATTCTGATCGTTTGGCGCTGTCATCGACTTTACCTGTGGGAACTGGTGTTATGGTTTTACGTAATTTTGACCCAATATGGGACGAGATTTATGAGAGTGGACAACAATTAAACAAATACCCATACACCACCATTGTAAGCTTTTTATCCTCTCAAACAAAGCCCTTTCAAGATGATGGCAGTAGAACAAAGCTGCTTGAGATTGGGTGTGGCGCCGGAAATAATATTTGGTTTGCAGCGCGTGAAGGATACGATGTTACTGGAATAGATGCGAGTAAAGCAGCAATTTTGTTTGCGAAGAAAAGGTTTGATGCGGACGGCCTCAAATGCAATCTAAAAATTGGCGACTTTAGCGCTCTGCCCTTTGATGATAACTTATTTGATGTGGGTATCGAACGAGCTGCGTTGAGTCAGGTACCAAAACAAACTGTACCCCTAGTGTTGAGAGAGTTATGCAGGGTCCTCAAGAGGGGCGCGCCGCTTCATGTCGAGATTTACTCGGACAGATCAACCTCTCGTGGTGAGGAAAATGAGGGACAGTTAATTGACAATGTAACTGGACCCTTTTCTGGCGTTGGGCAAATCGGCTTTTATTCGAAAGCAGAAATCAAAAGACTATTCAGTGAAAATTTGCTGATCACGAGTCTCAGGCATACAGAAACGCAAAATTTAACTTCAGGGCCAATCGAGGTCCAAGCTTTTTGGTCAGTTGATGCGGTTGTTGAGAAATAAATGACTGCTGATTTAGTTGTTCTCGGTGGCGGTTTTAGAGGATTGGTTACCTCTTTTCGTCTTTTGGAGGAGGGCTATCATGTTACCCTAATTGAAAGATCCAAACATTGTGGAGGTGTATTGCGTTCAGTTAATTGGGATGGCTTGTTTTGTGATTTGGGATGCCATCTATTTGATAATACAAACTCAGATTTGGTTGATGTAGTGGTGCGAATGGCTGGAGGGCCCCAGCATTTTAGAACAGTTGATGTGCATTACAGGTCAATTTTTAATAAAAAGAAAACAAACGGTATGGCTGTCGTTGACCTCAGCACCCTTGGCGAAAAGTTCCGTGAGAATTACTTGAAAGATTTCGCTGGTCTAGTTAAAACTCTGCCAGAGAATGACCATTCTCTCGAAGATGCGCTCCGTTATCGTTATGGTGAAACTATCGGCAATATTTTGGTGCCAATTGCGCAAAGAGTCTATGCTAATCAAACTTCTAATTTGTGCTATTCAACTATCGAACAAGGGCTGTTCAAGCGTGTCAGAATCGCTGAGAGCGAAACTACAAACGATTTGCGACGAGATCAACACTTGGACCAAATATTGGCCTCTCCTGTCGGTGAGGTTGAGCAAAGATTTGACCGAGCAAAATCTACTCATTTCGGCCGCAATTTTTACCCTAAGACAAGAGGAATGTATGGATTTGTCGAGCAGGTCATTGAGAATATAAAGAAACTCGGTGGCAATATAATATCTGAGGCAGTTATAAAAAGTGTCACCCAACGTGGATCTAAAATTATTCTGGAAACAGCCAAATGCGAGACTATTGCCGCTGACAAAGTGTTTTCAACTCTACCTACTAGAATAAATGAACACATGGTCTTGGGCACAACCGAGGTCCCAACAGATATGGATGTGCCTCTGATACTATTTTTAGCAAGGACTAATATCTCAAATATAGGACAGCTAACCTATGTTCACAATTTTGATCCCAGATCACTTGTGTTTCGATCGTCCTCACCAGGGGCTTATAGTACCCAAATCGATCGAAATGGTTTGTCCTATATCTGTGCAGAATGCCCTGTAGATGTTGCTTCAGCCACTTATCAAAATCCGTCTGAACCGTTATACGATTTGGTTCAGACTGAAATGATTGATCATGGAATGCTAAAAGCAGAGAGTGAAGTTGTCGATTGGAAGGTCATAAAAACACCAAAATCAATAACTCTGCCAAGTGTCGGTTCTCACATCATAGAGACTGAAACAAAGCAAAAAATTGAGAAAAAATTTCCAAATTTTATATGTATGAACAATAGATCCTTTAGCAAAAATAGTATAATCGCCGATGTCGAAAATACCATTGAGGCCCATAAATGAGTGTTGATGACGCCGATTTTCCATTATCTGACAAATCTATTAATATGGAAGAAATTGGGCATGATATTCATAAATTGGCGCAAGACCTGTGGCCATTAAATCGAAGTCTTACCGGGGACGGAGTTCGACAATCTTTATCGATTATCAAAAAACATTTACCGTCCTTGCAAGTTTATGAAATTCCATCAGGGACACCCTCCTTTGATTGGATAGTGCCTCAGGAATGGAACGTGAACGAAGCATGGATTAAAACACCAAAAGGTGACAAAATTTGCAACTTCAAAAAAAATAACCTGCACCTTGTTGGTTATAGTCAGCCAATTAAAAAGCTTGTCTCAAAAGTTGAACTCGACAAACATCTGTACTCCATTCCAGAGATGCCGACTGCGATACCATATGTAACATCATATTATGAAAAAAATTGGGGTTTTTGCATCACGGAAGAAGAGCGAAAAACTTTGGGCGACGGTGACTACGAAGTCTATATTGACTCTGAGCTAAAAGAAGGAAGTTTGACATATGGTGAACTAAAAATATCAGGAGACAGTTCGAAGGAGGTCTTGTTATCGACTTATATATGCCATCCATCAATGGCCAACAATGAAATTTCTGGTATGGCAGTGACAACCTTTCTGGCGAAATATTTATCAAAAATATCGGATCGTCGGTATTCCTATAGAATTATTTTTGTTCCAGAAACAATAGGGTCTTTGACTTACTTGAGCAAAAATTTGGATGAAATGAAAGAAAATGTTATCGCCGGGTTTAACGTAACTTGTGTGGGTGACGATAGAACATTTTCTTATCTACCTTCTCGTGAAGGCAATACGAAAAGTGATCTCGTCGCGTTGCATGTATTGAAACATCTCGCGCCTGATTTCAGGAGTTACACTTGGCTGGATCGTGGGAGTGACGAGCGCCAATATTGTGCGCCTGGAATAAACTTGCCGATAGCGTCACTTATGAGAACAAAATATGGCGAGTATCCAGAATACCATACATCCCATGACGATTTATATCGCGTTGTAACCCCTCAAGGGTTGGCGGGTGGCTATCGTGCTATAAGGCTGTGTTTGGAAGTTATCGAGAGAGACGGGTTTCCAGTATGTCAAATTATTGGTGAGCCTCAGTTGGGGCGAAGAGGTCTTTACAAAAATGTTTCATCCCATCGAGGTGATGGAAGATCAAGACTAATGTTGCATTTCTTGTCTTATGCGGACGGCTTAAATTCATTACTGGATATCGCCGAAAAATGCGATTGTCCAATTTGGCAGCTATATCCCCTTGTAGAAACGTTGATCCAAAATGGGTTAATTAAAATGAAGCATTAGGTTGGCAGGCTAACAAGTTATGTTAAAAAACTTGAAACTTATAATAAAGGCTACGCTGTGTCTGGATGAAACGTGAATCAAGCGTGGTATCCATCATACATTTCGTTAAGGCTGAGACGCATGAATTATGAAACTTTTATTTTGGGTGAAACGGTCGATCTTGTATTACCAAATAAAGACGCAATTTACAAAGACGGCTGGAACAAGTGGATCAGTGACCCTCAAGCAAATAAATACTCTGGCAAAGGAATATATCCAGTAACAAAGGAGCAACAAGAGAATTTTTTAGCAGCTCTTGAGGCGCCAAACTCAGATCGATTTGCGTTACTAATTAAGCCCAAAGATGTTGCTACGACGGTTGGTGTAGTTTCCTTGTCCTCGATAAATTTGCAGCACAAGCACGCTGATACGGCACTTATTCTCTCTTCGGAAACCTCACGATATAAGGACTCGATATTTTTTGCGCTAGAGGCAAAGTGTCGTATTGTTGAGCATGCTTTTTTGAAAATAGGCTTGAACAAGGTGAGGGGATCGCAGGTCGTCGAATATTCAAAATGGCAAGACTATCAACTAATTTTTGGTTTTCGCCCTGAGGGTATAAGTAGGGACGGTTTTTTTATAAATCAACGTTATTTTAATCAGATTATTTCGAGCTGCATTTATGAGGACTATCTCAAGATTGTGGAAGAAAGGGGGTCTTATTGGCCAGGAAAAATTAAAATGCTGAGGGAAATGAGGCGCTTGCAAAACTTAAATTTGGTCGACCGGTTTCAGAAGTTGGTTTCCGATTTTCACACAGAAATAGACGACCTAAAGGGGGAGGCATGAAACTTCAGAACCTGAGCTTTAAAGGGTCCCGTAATTATCTCCACAGTTCGACACTTTATGAGAGTTTGACTAATTTTGCCGACGACAAGTATCGAAATTTCAGTTTCATATCTACTCTTGAAATTAAAAATCAGATCGACAAACAATTATGTGTTTCGGAGACCTCAGGGTTGTCTGATGTGGCTAAAGCTACGGTTGACTTATCTGGTGTATCAAAAGATTTACACATTCGAGTTGCTAACCAAAAAATACGGAAAAGAATTGATGATGACGCTTTCATTAATCACACAGAAATTCGTTTTAGTGAATTGACTGCATATATGAAGCATCTCCCGACAGGTCGTCTTTCTTGCTTTGGAGCTTTTGTGTTTCTGACTCGGGAGCTTCATCGGCACTTATATGGAAATGAAACGATTTGGCAATTCGTTAAATGTAATCTAAATTACAGACTTCCTGAAACATGTGATGTTTTGACTGTGAAGGTTGTCCGAAAGCTTGGCACTGTTATGACAATATCAAACATAATTATTGATGGCTTGCTTTTTGGCGAAGTGCACTTTTATCGAGTTGGAAAATGAAACTATACCTAAAGGATATACAGTATTGTTTGCCAGACTCTAATATAGATAATATCGCTGAAGGGTCGCAGTTGGGCAAAGATGAGAATTTTGTGCGAACAAAAATTGGGGTTGAGCAGCGCTGGATTGTTTCCGGTAAAGAAAAGGTCTCAGACATAGCAACTCGAGCATTGTGTAAGCTGCTTGTGAAAAATGCATTGGACGGTAATGATATCCAATGCCTGATTGTTGTTACTCAAACCCCTGATTACCAATTGCCTCAAACTTCGTCGATTATAAAAAAGAAGGCTGGCTTGAGTGATAACTTGGCCAACTTTGATGTTTCACTTGGTTGCTCTGGTTTTGTCTATTCTTTGAGCATAATCATGGGGTTTATGCAATTCCATGGCTTGACAAGGGGGGTTTTGATCACGACCGACACTTACTCAACGATTGTTGATAAGTGCGACCCAAATACGGGTCTTCTTTTTAGTGATGCCGCCGCAGCTTGCCTAATCACTTCTGATGGATTTGGAAAGTTAGGGCACTCAATTTTTGGGAATGACTCAGAAAATTATGATGCTTTGATTGTCGCGGATAAGTCGTCTTCGTTGAACATGAATGGGAGAAAAATTTATCGTATGGCAATAGATAATTTGCCTGGAGCTATCGAACAATGCTTAATGAAGAATGAGCTAGATCTTCAAAAAATAGATCGATGGTACTTTCACCAAGGCTCCCAGTTTGTGCTAGATAGCATTTGTAAGTCTATGGGCCTCAGAAAAGAAATCGTGCCAGATAATATTCGTAAAATTGGCAATACAACCTCTTCCTCCATTCCAATTTTAATGAAAGATGACGAAAAAAATTTACGGTCAAGCAAAATTATTGGTTTGGTTGGTTTTGGAGTAGGCTTATCTTGGGGGTGCGCATTTATGGAAATCGGGGAATATAATGACTTATGATGGAACGCGTCAACAAGTGATGCAAATCCTTTGGGAAAGCCGTGAAGATGAGCAACCTGCTGGCGATGACTTCGATATCAGGCAGCAGTTGAACATGGACTCTTTAGACTTTATCGAGTTTCTCTTCAGCCTAGAAAATAAACTTGGCTTTAGAGTTGCTGATGATGATATCGACATTCACTCTCTACACAATTTTGCTAATTTGATTCGGTATATCGACGATCATCGGTAATTTATTTAATTTATGAGTAAAAGCAGGCTCGTATTTACCATGATTAATTTGTTACCCGAAGTACTCTGGTGAATTCCTGCTAATTTTATTTTTTCTCACAAGTGTATGCTATTTCCAATAATGCTGCTCTATACTCTAGAAAAACTGACCCCGTTAAAAATGGGATGATTTTGTGTTGCCAGTCGCTAGTGTCAGTGCGCTGTAATAATTTAATGTCGCCTTTTATGCTGCGGCCATAGTCTCGCATTTTCACTGTTGGACATTCAAAAATATCGGCAAGGACCTGACAACCGGGTGCATCGGTCGTTAAAAAAGGAACTCCGTGCCATATCGCCTCTTGTAAAGCAATGTTGCCGCCCTCTCTTACTGACGGTGATAAAAATAAATCAAGTTGGTTAAAAAATTGGCTTATTTCAGCGCGGGAGTTTAGTTTGCCAAGAAACGTCACATTGTCTCTTTTTTGTGCTAGAGCTTTGAAGTGCTTGCTGTAACGCTCTCCTTTGATGTCCCAACCTGCAATGATTAGGTGCCGATCATTAGGTAAATTTTGGGCCGCCTTAAGAATCTCATGACTACCTTTGCTCTCATGAAACCGGCTGAGGTAACCAATTATCAAGGTTTTGCCGGAGGATTGTCGTTCCCGCTTGAATCCATCGGTATCAAGTCCGCTTCCATGTGTGGTGTAAACTGGATGTCGCACAAATCGTTCAAGGAGAGCTTTATCTACTTGATGCTCAACTATAAATGCACGTGCTGTTGTTCTGTCATGAAACCACACGATCAGATTAAAAATAAACCGACCAAAGTAGCCATACTCTGAGTATAAGCGGCCAAAACCAACGATGTTGATAACTGTTCTCATTCTGTTGAAGACAACTCGCGGTAAAGCCTTTATCATATTTCGTGTGCTGACGATAATAGTGATGTCCTCATGCTCTATGCCTAATGAATTGATGCTGTCAATCGCACGCAATAATGCTTTGCGATGAAGCACGTTAGTGTTTGAATAATCAAAAATAAAAAATGCCATGTGTTTCTATGCCATAGATTTAGAGAAAACGCAGGAGAGGAAATATTCCACAATGACCTAACAGTCTGAATCAGTTGTCTCGCTTGATGGGTTATCTGGTGTTCAATGATTTGGCAAGACTAGTGCTATCTCCGTTAATTAGGCTGCAAATAACTGCACGTATCAGGCCCTCTAAACCGCCAAAACTAATTCCAAGGTGTCGGGGACTGCCAAACAATCCCAGTCCAAAGTTGCCTGAAATAACTCCAATTGTCATCCATACATAGGCCCAAGTTTTTAGATCAGGATTTTGACGGACAAAGTGATAGCGCATTATCGCTCCAGACAAACCGTAAAATCTGCCCTGCCCAAATGACATCTTGCTGTAGGTTTCATTGTGATACGCAATCGCACTTGCTACGACCATCAAACGATATTGACGACTTAATGGATACGAATAGATCAAGTCTTCGCAAACCGCCCATCGCGTTTGGAAGTTGATAGGATGACGTTGTTTCTCCAGTACGTCTCGCGCCCATGCAGTCGCGCCACCCAATAACCATTTGGTTTCCATGTTTTGTGCTGCGGGAACAAACGGGGCGGCGTATCCAGCTTTCGACACATGACCAGCTGGTTTAGTTTGCAAGAATAACAGGTTTCGCATCCCCGATGATTGAAGTGTCGGCGCATCCTTTATGTTTAACGATACCCCGGCAAGTGGTTGAACGTTTTTTTGTGACTCTTCATTCCAAAATGTGATCAATTTTGAGAGTGCGTCACGATCAAGTGTGATGTCATCATCAAGGTGAAGAACAAGTTGAATGTTTTTATGAAGATACTTATGCGCATAATTTCTTTGTAAGATTTGTCCCGCTTTTGGGCAGTAAAGACAAATCAGGTTAAGCTCGGTCGAAAGTGCGTTTACAGTTGGTTTTAAATTATGACCACCGTCAGCAATGATGACTTGATATGGCCTTTGATAAAGTTGAGTTATGCTATTAAGCAGCCTCATAACCTTATCAGGTCGGTTTTTGGTTGGGCAAATTATGGCGACATTCTGTGCGGTGATAGACATTATTTGAGGTAACTTTTGATGTATTTTACAGCGATGTCAGGACGGAACGGTGAGAAGTAATTTGAAGCAAATTTCATTGCTGTGGGTAATTCCTGTAGCCTTTCATCAGGGTTGTTTTTATCTTGCTGAATAATATCGATTAAATCCTCTGCTGTTTCTGCGCATCTTTGATATTGGATAGCTTCCGGCACTGGGTTGTTATCGGATACACTATTATCTGGGTTCAAATATATTGGTCGTAATCCCGCCAGGACTCCTTGAAATGCAACTGTAGATCCTCGATAGCAAATCCATGATGCTGCCATTAAATCGTCATTTAGAGGAGCTGCAGATAGGGCAAAATTAGGAGGTGTGGAAGGCCATGCGGCGATCATGGTATCAATATCTGATCGGACAATGACCGGATGCAATCGTAGTACGAATAACTGGGATGGATATAACACGGCGGCATCAAAAGCTATTTTGGCCATAATATGCACCTCTTCCAAAGTGCCTTCTGGAGCAAAAAGGCATATTCCATCGGCGCTTGAATGCATATCCGATGACGATGTTTGACATTTGACGCTGCCTATGGTTGTTATTTGACCCTGGCAAAATTTAATATTTCTTGCCAAAATATCGCGGGTCACATCGCCCGTCGCAAAAATATGATCAGGCACTGTGCCTCTGCCGTGATCGTGATAAAGTGATTTATCTCCCGGAAACAGAACCGCGTGTTGATAGCCAATCACATGAGCAGGAATAGTAAGGTTATGTGCGGTTTCGGCAACAATCCTCTCCCATCCATGACCCTCATAGGTATAAATTATGACGCGCGGTTGGAGCGTCTTGACAACAGTAGAAATCATTTGACCAATACGATAATCGCCAATGGCTCGGCTACCGAACTGAGCAATTTTGGCCAATCTATGAAACCGATTATTTTTAATGGGCGCATCAGCCTTTGGAAGCGTAAGCGCTGCAAATACCAAGCGTAAAATATTTAAAATTTCATGACTCAATGATTGAAATGCTGGCAAAATAGTTGTCTTTTTTCTGCGCATTGACCCAACGTGGCTGACATTGGCTTGACAGTGATTTATCAGAAAGGTGTGTGTTGATATACCGGAGACATTCAGTTTAGTCGCTAAATCACCGAAATAAAAATCAGTGTCATCATTAATGTGATCTGGGTTGGTTAAATGTGAGATAAGCAATACTTCAAGATTATAAGTTGGGACGCATAGAGGCAATTTCTTGTTTAAGTAAAGTGAGGCGCGCCACAAAATTATGCTTGCGCCAGCTAAGCTATTACAAAAACGCCAAAACATATTCTTGTCACCCAACAGGTCAGGATAATGCCGGGTCGACTTAGCTGTAATATTAAGAATGTTCACAAATGGGTTGGCGCGATGTTCACGTTTTGAAATCTTGCGTGCTAAAGCCAAGCTGTTTGAAAAATGAGCTTGTAATCTGGTTCCAGTTGAAACGTTTTTCATGAGAATTCTATGCCAAAGGTAGTAACCAAGAGCTCTCTTTGGATAGCTTTGTTTTTCATGTATTCAATAACGATATTGACTTCACCCGGTTCGTTGACGGATGGCAAGCTCTCGTTAAATGGAATTGAGAGCAATTTATGGCCATTTTCGATGATGCGCATCTGTTCTATTGATTCGCTCATTTCTGTTCTGGCTGGCACAAATTGGACGAACTTTTGCAAGAATTCTTTACGAAAAGCGATGATGCCCAGAATTTTTCGTATATAGCTTTGTTGCTGCTCAATCGGTGCGTAAGATGGTCCTCGACGAAAACAATACATGATGTGGCCATTGCGTGATACGGCGCATTTAACAAAAGAATGCCGATCAATCTCATCGATCGATTCAATAGGCCCAGTAGCATTCCAGGCGTCACCCTCTGGTTCTTTTGTTATGGCATTAACCACTTCGTCAATGTAATTTGGCATTAACAGTGGCTCATCGCCCTGAAGCAAAATTATATGTGACGCGTCCAGTTCTCGTGCTGCTTCCGCAACCCGGCTTGTTCCATTTTGATGCTGATTGCCAGTCATTATGATTTTGCCGCCATTAGCGATCATTGCGTCAGCTATTTCTTGGTCACACGTCGCAATGTACACATCACTAATTTTTTTAGATAGCAAGGCGCGCCGGCGAACATGTTCAATCATTGGGTAGCCAAAAAAAGGGAAAAGAACTTTCCCTGGAAATCGGATTGATGCCATGTGTGCTGGAATTATTGCCACAATCTTTAATTTTTTTTGAGCCATGTTTCAGCGTCTTTTAAAATTTATGATTATTGTATCTTCAATTAGCAAAGTATTTTTGCATACACTGGATTTAATACAATGGATGATTTGCGCATTGGACTTAGATGAAAATTGAGTCAGCACTGTCAACGTTATTCAAAGTTTAATTGGGCAGTTTTTAATTAATTATTTCCTGTGCATTTGCATATCTATCAGCCTATTTGTTATACCACGGTTAGTGAGTCGCTACATTAAGTTAGCTGGTACTCATTTCTATTGTGGGAACACACCACAGTCCACATTGATACATTGCCCGGTGATAGATCTGCTATCTGGAGAGGACAAATATACTGCCATTGAGCCAACATCCTCACCGCGCGGCAGTGAGCCAATAGCTGTGTTGGCGTTTTGAAATTCAATCAAAAACCTCTCGGGATGACCATTAGCAGGTGAATGTGGTGCGGCAAGTGCTTCCATCAACCCATCAGTTTTAATTAAAACCGGGCACAATGCATTGACCCGTATACCGTGCGGACCCAACTCTTTTGCCAATGATTGCGTCAAGCCATTCATCCCAAATTTTGAGGCACAGTAAGTTGCATTATTTGCGCTGCCTCGCTTTCCGGCAATACTGGAAATATTTACAATCGACCCACCCTTGTGTCTCATAAAATGCGCAGCAGCTTTACAGCCCCAAAAAGCGCCTTTGAGGTTGATATCAATCAATTCATTAAAAAAATTCTCATCAATCTCTTCGATTGGTCGCCAAGCCGATATACCGGCGTTATTTACCCAGGCATCAAGCCGCCCAGTCTCATCAATTGCTGCTTTGGCAAGTGTTAGATGTGCCATTTCATCACGCACATCTATTGAACGAAAAATAACTTGCGTAGGGTCTATTCCCTGAATGTTTTGCTCTGTGCGTGCACCAACAATTACAGTGTACCCGGCTTTAACAAAAGATTTTGTAATCGCAAGACCGATACCACGATTGCCTCCGGTGACAATTACAGTTGCTGACATATTCTAGCCGTCCACGATGTTTGATGACGGTATGAACAATTTCTGTTCTCGCGTCAATTGATCAAATGTTGATTTTTCAATTTGATAAAGTGGTTTGGATTTTCGCAATATATTTGGCGGCAAAAACACAGCAAACCCCAAATCACGATAGGCTTTTCTCGGGATGCCTGCTTTGTGCAGTCCGCGCGTATCTTCTATAATAATAGTGCCAGCTTTCACTGTGCTTATCATGTGGTTGTCAGACCCAGTAGGCCACTCAGAGTTGATTTCATCATCTGTATAATAGATTTTGTCACGGAAACGAGAATCGTTTACCGATCCAGCGATGTAATGGTGAGCACCAGTATTAATGTCACAATCAGTAAAAAACATAAACGCTTTCAGAAGGTGCGTCTCGTGATTTGTATCACGGTGCCAATTGTGGTTCATAACCGGAAAAATACAAGGGAAATTCCGTCTGATATAGGCCTCTGTCAAATGTGGATAAAAACCCATGTAGTTTGAAACAATTGCCATCAAGGTGGGGTTTAGCCACAGGTTATAAAATGCATTTTCGGATGGCATGGGAGTGGTTAGTGTTGACGGCTTAAAATTATCAATCATTTGACGATATGACTGGATTTCGTCGCGCGAAAAGGTCAAACCGCGATTGCTCAACTCGTCTTTGCTCGCCAAAAAATTCCTATTGATCAGATCACGATCCTGTTCTTCGTCAATTTTTGACTGAGCAAGACAGGGAAATTCCAGATCGAAGTCTTGCTCTATTTTTATATCAAGTTTTTTTTTGAGGTTTTTAAAATCAAGGCTACCTGCAAGATCATCGAGAATGACAAAACCTCGTTTTCGTAACTGTTGAAGGTAAGTGTCAATTTTGGGATTTTCTATATCTTTGTGATTTACTTGGCGGGATATACGGCTCAGGTGTTCAGCAAATGTCTTAAAAGTTTTCTTCATGGGTTCACTCTGCTCTATAAAATTCCATTCATTGAAAATTCTGATCCGCATACCTTTGCGCCGATATTAGCGACTTTGTGGAACTTTCTAAATCTGTTAGCGCGTCTTTTCAGTTTATTTACTGACTTCCATAATGTGTCATTGCCACCAACAGTCTTTGTCAGATTAGCCAATGTATCAACAAGATCAAAACGATTGTAGAGACAGCATATCGCGACGTAGCGATTTATTACTGCATTGTCATGCATGTAAGTCAAAGATATGTATTCAGGGCTTTTCATGAAAAGACCATCGCCAAAAACTAATTGACCAAATGACGAGTTAATATCATGACGCTCCCAACGGCGTAGCGATACAAAATCAACAAAAATAAAATCATGTTTTTCAAGGAAGTCTCCTATCTCTTTGAACAGTGGTTGGGCAGTGTAGATTGGGGCGAAGCCCAATTCCAGTTCTAGTCCAAAAACGTTATCGAGAGTTTTTTTCCCTCCTTTTAATATTTCTAGTTCTCCCCCTTGAGTATCTATTTTGATAAAGTCTACTTTTGTCTGGACGAGGTTGTCGATTGGCTCGGCTGGAAATTTGCCGACCTTTTCAACGTCAAAGCGTTCTTTTTGCGGAAATTTATTGACAAGATCATAGTTGGGCTGGAAATGTGAGGATTGCTGCCAACCCCTACACAAATGAAAATTAATTTCTCTCTTAGATGACCAAAGCGCTGTTTTGTGCACTTCGTACTTTCTACATTTGTTGAGTTTATTTCTCAGTTCTGCGTAGGATCTATCGTCCGGTTCAAAGCCAATGTAATTTAAAAGTCCATTCACTCGCTTCCATCGTAGTTCAATATCGCCGGCTGCCCCAATGTCGATGAGGGTAAGTGCTTGGCCGTCCAAAATATTTGATATGTGTTTTGTCAAGAACGTTGTTTCAAAGAAAAATAGCAATGACTTGAAAAATTCTTTAGTTTTCATTAGTCCGTTCCCAAATCTGATTGTAAACCTCAGCATTCTGGCTTGGTTCTGTATAAGGTGAGGTATGTTTTGCCACGAGTTTGAGTCCAGACTTTTTTAACACTTCGGTCACAAGTTTGTGTTGCTCTGGAAAACCTTCATTCACTTCAACAAGGACACTTTTGACATTGCGCGTGACATTACCCGCTCCCTTGAGGATGTAATGTTCGATGCCGTCAACATCAATTTTCATGTAAGTAGGGGGAGGTAACAGTTTCTTTTTGATTAATTCATCGGCTGAAATGCCGAGAATTGAATACTCAAAGTGACCATCGAATTGTTCACCGTTTGAGCCAAAGTTTGCCCCAAAACTTGATAAAGCCCCACCCCAAGCAGTCGTTGTGTGCTGCATTCTGTTTACTTTTGTTTCATCTGATAAAGCTATCGGAATGATTGTTACTGTACTTATAACTTTGTTTAAAGCGCAGTTACGCGCCAATAACTCAAGGTTGAAAACCGAGGGCTCAAAACTAAATACCTGCAAACCATGCCGCTTTGCAGCATAAATTGAATAAAGGCCAACATTAGCTCCAATGTCCCAGAACACATCCGTCGCTGACATCCCATCTATCCATCGCAGCGTCTCCGGTTCCTTAGAGGCAAAGGTTGTTGCACGCCACCTAGTTAAAGGGTTGGGGGTTGCAAACTCCATATCGCAACCATTGTGGCTGGCAAACAAGCTTCGTTTCATAGCGCGGTCTAAAAGCGCGCTTTCAACAAATCGACCAATTTTTGTGAAACTCAGAATTTTAATCGTATTATTGATAATCGATTTAATAGGCAAACTTTATAAGCCCCCCGCTAAATTGTCATGCATGAAAACCCACCATCTACGGTGAGTTCTGAACCAGTTACAAAAGACGCTGCGTCCGATGCGAGGTAAATTACCCCTCCAACGAGTTCATTAACTTCACCATATCGTGCCATTGGTGTGTGACTGAGGATGCTGGCTTCTCTATTTTTCGTGATGAAATTTTTACGGTTCCACTCAGTTGGAAAAAAGCCAGGCCGAATGGCGTTAACCCGAACACCCTTTGTGCCCCATTCACGTCCTAAATTTTGAGTCAAATTTAAAATACCAGCTTTTGCAATTGAATAGGCAAAGGCCTTTGATAGTGGTGGGCCTGCCGACGCAGAGGAAATATTGATAATCGATCCTTTGCCCTGATCGAGCATATGACGACCAAAAACCTGACACCCAAGCAGCGTCGAGGTGATCTGGGACTTCATAACATCGTTGAATTCGTCAATGGTAATATCCAAAAACGGTGTCGACGCGTTGATGCCGGCGCCATTAATCAAAATATCTGCCCGGCCAAATGCGGCGAGTGTTTGATCCAGACCATCTGCAAAAGCGTTCTTGTCTGATGCGTCAATTTCAAGACCAATCGCCTCAACGCCAATGCTTTTTCTTATATCTCTGGCAACATCTTTGGCCTTATGTCCGCGTAAATCCATAACGGCGATTTTGCAACCGGCTTTGGCGAGTCCGCGCGCCATCTCACCGCACAAATACCCCCCGCCGCCAGTGATGGTGGCAACTCGGCCCTCCAAGCCAAAAAGTTTATCCAGAAAAGACGTCATGATTTATCGCATCTCATGCATGAGCGCTTTCATATCAGCGGCCCATTTCCACAAAATAAACAGGTCGGATCCCATGACAATTGCGGTATAACCCTGATCAAACGCATCTTCTAGCGCAGCTTTATTCACGTCAGCTATTTGCGTCATACAACTGATACCGGCTTTGGCGCATGCCTTGACAACATGGCGTGCGGCTTCTCGCACTTTTGGGTGGTTGGTTTCCCCTGGTACGCTTAATGATCCAGCGATGTCGTAGGGGCCGATCATGACAGCGTCGAGCCCTGGGGTGTTTACGATTGAGTCAATATTTTTGACAGCTGTGATGGTTTCTACCTGTGCAATGAATACACCAGTATCATTCCAACTCTGGGTGTAATCATCAAAGTCAAACCCATAGCCATGTGCACGATTTACGCCGTAACTACGTTGCCCCATGGGTGGAAATTTTTGCAATTGAACTTGGTGTGCTGTGTCATCGCCGCTATTGATGACCGGAATGATCAGCCCATCGGCGCCAGCTTCTAGCAGCGGTTTCACATAGTCATTGTTATGCGATACCGGCCGCGGCAGGCAGGTAGACCCTTCGGCTTGCACGCCAGTAATGATGCGGTTCGCCTGATCTGTGGTGATGGTTGTATGTTCCATATCAATAGCTACAAAATCCATTCCAGCTTTGGCAAATGTTTCGGCAATGGCTGCCTCGCGGTAGGATACCCAACCACCAAAAACATGTTCCCGCGCCGCAAGTTTGCGCTTTAGTTCGCGCCTTGCATTAATTGTATTCATTGTCATTTTGACGCTCCAATAATAGCCTTGATGGCAGGATGAAGATGCAGTAATCCTCGCAAATTGCCTTGGTCGACCACAGGCAGATCCCAAATTTGTTTTTTTCCCATAACATCAATAGCATCTTGTAATGACGTCGATGCTGTCACAGTGGCAGGGGATTTTATCGCATGAACGATGACATCATCACTCATCAAAGCGGCGAGCGGCTTTTGAACATTGCTGAGCATCCGCCGAATATCACCATCAGTGATTATGCCCTGCAGTGTGCCCTCAAAATTAGTGATGCAAACAATGCCAAGTCGATGTTTATCCATGAGTTCAAGCGCTTCTTTGAGCATAGTGCGCCCCGATGTTTTCGGGGTTTTTTCCATTGGCAACATTACATCTGCAACGGTTAAATCACTATGATGGTTATTCAGGGTGGACATTGTCATCTCCCCATTTTGCCCGCAACTCTCTTCTGACGTCGTGTATGGCTTTCGCCTGTGCCAGCACAACTTCAAAATATTTAATATCAAGAACTGTGTTGGCATCCGATAATGCGTTTGGCGGGTCGTCATGCACTTCCATAAACATGGCATCGATCCCGCACGCAGCGGCGGCACGTGTCAGATGTGGTATATATTCACGTTGACCACCAGAAATATTACCCATAGACGTTGGTAATTGAATCGAATGGGTGGCGTCATAACAAACTGGATAGCCCGTTTCTGCCATAATTGGAAATGACCGCATATCATTGACCAGCATGTTATAGCCAAAAAAAGTACCACGATCGGTCAATAAAATTTGATCGCAACCAAAGGCTTCCAGTTTACGACATGAGTTCTTCATATTCCAAGGACTCATAAATTGCCCTTTTTTAAGATGAACTGGTTTGCTGGTCGCTGCGGCGGCGCGCAAAATAGATGTCTGTCTGCAGAGATAAGCCGGGACTTGCACCATATCGCAAACCTCGCCGGTAGCAGGGCCCCAAGTTGGGTCGGAAAAATCTGATGTGACCGGTAGGCCGGTTTCGGCTCTAACACGCTCAAGCACACGCAAGCCTTCTTCAAGCCCTAGCCCGTGAAAGCTATTTGGAGATGACCGGCAATCCTTGTCATAACAAGCCTTAAAAATCCACTTGGTATTATATTTGTCACATATTTTGCCTATCAGTTCGGCCATCTTCATTGAATGGTCATACGATTCTATTGCACAAGGTCCCGCTATTATTACGAGATCACTATTTTTACCTATAAAAATCGGTTCACCGCATGGAGGTTGGATTGTGGTCGCTTTCATTTTATAAAATTTACCCGTGACATCATGTAAACCATTGTTGTTGGACGTTAGCGTAGTAAGAAACCATGCACAAATATATAATTGGCTGCACCCGATATGCATGTGCATTAGTCTAACTGAACAAAACCTACTGATTGGCGTTTACCATAGATTTTGATTTGGCGAAAATTGCAAGTGCACAACGCTTGAGGACATGCAGTTGTTAATTTGATTTTTTTTATTTATAAAGGTTTGCTCGTTAGTCGCGAGAACTTCAAAAACAATCTCAGTCGCTAACATAGCCAATTTCCAAAATGAAGATAGGGGCAACAATGCTAACTGGAAAAAGAATCTTAATAACCGGTGGCACTGGTTCTTTTGGTAATTCATTTGTCCCATTGACCTTGCAAAAATACAAGCCCAAAGAACTTATCGTTTTTTCACGCGATGAAATGAAACAGTGGGAAATGGCGATGAAATATCAAAATGATAGCCGAGTAAGCTTTGTTATTGGAGATGTGAGGGACAAAGAGAGACTAAGTTCCGCACTCAAACATGTTGATCATGTTGTTCACGCAGCTGCCACAAAAATTGTTCCAACCGCGGAGTACAATCCGTCAGAGTGCGTCAAAACCAATGTCCTGGGCGCCATGAACCTAATTGATGCTTGCAGAGAAGTAGGGGTAAAGAGCTGTGTAGCATTGTCCACAGACAAAGCATCTAATCCAATTAATTTGTATGGTGCAACAAAGTTGGCTTCAGATAAGCTGTTTGTAGCATCAAATCCGAAAAATGGTATTGGATCAACTGTCTTCTCTGTGGTTAGGTACGGTAATGTCATGGGGTCTCGTGGGTCTATAATACCATATCTAATCTCGTTAAAAGATAGCGGAAGGTTCCCAATAACAGACCCAAGAATGACCCGTTTTATGATTAGCTTGGAAGATGCTGTCGATTTGGTTTGGCTCGCGTTTGATGAGATGGTTGGCGGCGAAATTTTTGTAAAAAAAATCCCATCGATGAACATTCTGGAAATAGCAAAGGCCGTTTCGCTTGATGCGAAACATGATATCATTGGTATCAGGCCTGGAGAAAAATTGCATGAGCAAATGATAGGTTTAGAAGATGCAGATTTCACGTTTGAATACGATGGGCATTATAGAATTTTGCCGAATATCCACGGTTGGGCAAGAGATCCGTATAGAATTGGTAATGGCGTGAAAGTAGATCCGAATTTCAGTTACCAATCTCACTTAAATCAAGAATGGATGTCATCTGATGATTTGAGATCATGGATTGACGAAAATATGTTTTCGGAATAGGGAGCATATTAGTGTCGCGCATCGTCATTACGGGCGGGTCTGGGTTGCTTGGATTAAATTGGGCGCTTGCTCGCAAACAATTTGATGAGGTGTACTTATTTCTTCACAAAAGAAGCTTGTCGATCGACGGCATTAATACCCAATTCGTAGACCTTCAAAACTCTTCTGAAATTGGAAGGGTTTTAAAGATAATAAAACCTGATCTGGTTGTGCACACTGCTGCGTTGACCGATGTGGATCTGTGCGAAGAGTTTCCGTCTGAGTCCAAATCGTCAAACGTTGATATTGCTGTCAATGTTGCACGTCAAGCATTCAAGTTAAATATCCCATTGGCTCATATTTCGACAGATCACCTCTTTGACGGAGCAAGCGCTAAATATACTGAGGACGACTCAATTCATCCGGTAAATACATACGGGTGTCATAAAGCTTTAGCTGAAAGTTTGGTCCAAGAAGTTCATCCAAAATCATTGATAATACGGACTTGCTTTTTTGGCTGGGGGCCAAAATACCGACGCTCATTTTCTGACTATATAATTGATGCGCTTCGTTCAAACCAAAACGTAACTCTCTACGATGATGTTGTGTTTTCGCCAATAAATGTAACTGACTTAATCAGAATTGTGCATGAATTGGTCGAATTAAATAGCGAGGGTGTTTTCAACGTATGCGCCAGAGACAGTATTTCCAAATATGAGTTTGGCGTGAGACTGGCGGAGTCTCAGGGTTTGGAATCGGAATTGATACAACCAATCCAAGCTTCGCGATTGCGTCGGAAAGTAAAAAGGCCAGTAAATTTGAGTTTGAGCGATAAAAAGCTTCGATCTAGATTGAATTTTAAAGGTATCACGATCAATGACGCTATCGCTTCCTTAAAAAACGATTGCCAAATATCTGATCAGCTCTCAATTATTGGAAATTTGATACCTTACGGCCGTCATTTTGTTGATGAGGACGACGTCAAAGCAGTTCGAAATACCATGCTTTTTGGATCGTTAACACAAGGTCCTGCTATAGAGAGATTTGAGACCAAAATCGCTGAGTATACAGGTGCAAAATACGCTGTAGCTGTATCCTCAGCAACAGCTGGACTGCACATTTCCTATAAGGTACTTGGCGTTGCGCCTAGCAAGACCGTTTTGGTATCACCCATAACCTTCGTTTCCACCGCAAACGCAGCCCATTTTTGTGGCTCCTCAGTACATTTCTCGGATATTACCAGTCATACACTGAATATTTGTGCTACCGGTGTTGAGAAAGCGCTTAACTCATTTCCAGACATACATGTTGTTGCGCCAACCCTGTTTGCGGGTACAGGGGAGGGCATTTCAGAGGTTAGCAGCATTGCAAAAAGTTTCAAAAAACATGTCGTTGAAGATGCTGCTCACGGCTTGGGAGGGCGCTACCCTTGTGGAGCAATGATTGGTTCATGCAAATATTCAGACTGCACAGTGTTCTCTCTTCACCCAGTTAAATCTATAGCTGCCGGAGAAGGCGGAGTAGTCACAACAAATGATAAAAATATCTACCGGGCTTTAAAGCGAGCACGTTCGCACGGCATTATTGGGGCGGAGAGCGATTTTCATAATCCAAAAGATGCTCTAACAAACGGAACTGTAAACCCATGGTACTATGAAATGGTGGAGTTAGGATTCCATTATCGCTTCACCGACATACAGGCCACTCTGGCTACTTCACAATTAAGTAAGCTGGAGAGTTTTATGGAAAGAAGGCGCCAGCTTGTCCGAAAGTATCAAGATTGGATCGAGGTGACGCCGAATGTAACTCTTGCTCAACAGATCGATCACGAAATTTCATCCAACCATTTAATGCCTGTTTCAATTGATTTTGCAAAATTGTTAATGCCTCGTTCTGATTTTATGAACGCACTGAGAAAAAAAGGGATCATTACTCAAGTGCACTATATCCCAGTGGTTAATCAACCCTTTTATGAAAGGCAGGGCTTTCGTCGATCTGCTTTCCCAAATAGTCAGAAATATTACAAATCTGCTCTGTCATTGCCTCTATACTATGGACTCAGAGATCATGAATTTGATTATGTAATTCAAGAATTAGAACAACTCATTAGAAAATAATCAGCGAAAAGATTATTGACCCGAACATAGCAACAGTCTGAAAACCCTAAGGATCGAATTGAGGACGTTTTTTGTTTATACGCAAACTTTATAAACCACAATTTATAGTCCGTTTGATCGTTTATGGGTTGGCAATGTTGCCGGCGATAGCCCTTTTGCTTTTGCAACGCGTCTTGCACGAGTGCAATTTACTTTTGTTGAGAACTGCACCAATCGATGCTAGCCGACTGGGTTGGTTCTATAATTTGGATTGGCATTTAAAATTAGGTAAAAGATCAAAAGTTGTTAACTTATATTTTAATAGACCAAGTGTTCCATATGAAGTGAACGAACCGTTTCTATCCCTCTGGAAACAACATATTCGAGTTTTGAAATTATCCCCGATTCTTCATTTGGCTCATAAACTTAATCAAAAACTTGGGGCTAACCTGTACGTATACCCGATGAAAGACTGGACCCTAATTAATGGTGATCCCAAATATTTAAAGTTAATGGTCGAGGCACCCCCGCTTGACTTTGATTTTGATGATAGTCCAGGTTCCAGGGCGGAAAAGGAATTTAGAGGTTTACAGATTGATGCTCCATTTGTTTGTTTCCATAATCGAGACTCATCTTACCTAAAATCAGTTTCCCCAGCAAAAGATTGGAGTCACCACGACTTTAGAGACTCCAACATCAATAATCTTGCAGCTGCGGTCAAGCATCTAAATGGCAATGGTTTTTCGTGTGTTCGGATGGGAACTCGTGTTGAAAAAAGGTTGGACCAGGAGGGTTTGCCAAAGGTTCCACTGTATTCAGCGACAGATAAACAAACTGATTTACTTGATCTGTATCTCACAAAGAATTGTAAATTTTTCATTACAGGAGACACGGGTATCAACATTCTTCCTTATATGTTCAAAAAACCAATAGTTTTCCATAATTGGACCAATATCAAAAATTCCTTGCGCTATATGCCCTGCGCTTTATTTATTCCCAAAATGTATTTTTCTCAAGAGGAGGATCGTCTCCTGAGCTTTGGAGAAATGATCAACGGAGTGCTGAAAGACTTGATTTTGACGGCTGATTTGGATAAGCGAGGTATCATTGCGGTCGAAAACACAGAGGAAGAAATCAAACAAGTTGTTATAGAAATGGACCAACGATTGGCAGGACGCTGGAAAGAAAGTAAGCGGGACACAGAACTGCAAAAGCTGTTTTGGGATCAATTCGAACCGGCTACATCAAAGGCCAAAAATTTTCGTATTGGTACACATTTTCTTCGTAAATATGAACATCTTATTTGACGATATAACTCGCTCGTGTTGCAAATGGGAATCTCCTCAATTCAAAATTTCCAACGCCCAATACATCGTCAAAGGCGGTAATCTCACCCGGTGACTTTTCATAATTTGATGATGCGATCAGCACTATACTGCCTTTAGGCATGCGAGGCCAAAATTTTTCTAAGGCAACTCTAGTCGGGGCATAGATATCGGTATAACAAATGAGAAGCGAAACCAGCAATTCTGGGTGGTTTTCATAGTATTCTGGGATTGTCTTGACTGCATCGCCTTTTATAAGGCGTATTTTTTCGAATTGGTTAAACTGGATACTGTTGTTGAAAAGCTCTACTGATTTTTGCAGTTCATCATATGAGTGCGTGGCGAAGCCTTCAGTAGATTCTGCCAGCCCAACCTCACCATCTTTCTCGAGGATTTGAGATGTATGTCCCTCAAATGTGTCAAAACCGAGAATTTTTCGCGTGTAGTTTCTCGGCTCAAAGATTTCACAAAAATGTGCAAATGAAAAAATATTGAAACCGTTAAGAACTCCGATTTCAATTATACTGCCATGTACATTTACAATCTTTTTATAGAGTTCGTACATAATGAGAAATCGAGTTGTGTCCTGGAATCTCACAAACCTTGAAAAATTAGACATCAGTAAACCAGGTCCGCCTGAGAAATTATCAAGCTGTTTTTTGAAGGCAGTGAAGGTTTCAATTTCTTTTGATGAATATGTACTGAGATCTGCGTTAATTTCTGGATCGTTTCTCAAGACGAAGGCTCCAAATGTAATTGCTACTGATTTAGAGAGGCCAATGGAGGGGTAAGACCAGCAGTTTCACACACTATGAACGGTATACCGGTACAAAGAAAATTCTGTTCCTCAGAGCAGGAACTAGCCTGAGAGCAGCAGTTTAAACATCAAGTCATCAAATAATCAAGCGCATTCTTCGTTAATTAAAGTGAAATAGAGGAGAAGAAAAACGCACAATAATGAGATGAAAGTAAGCGGTTACAGAAACAATAAATTGGTGTGAGGTACAACAGAAAACTTGCTCTAATCATATCAAGCAATATGGAAGCATGAGTCTAGGCACATTTGGGTGCTATTTTTCATGGCAGTGTGTCGTTATCTTGACTGAGCAAATTGCCTCAGGAGTCTTGGCATAAATTAAACACTAGTAATCGAGTATTAGCTGATATCTAAAAATAAAGGCTAGTCTGAGTCTAAGACACCATGCTAAGGTAAATCGTGGTCGGAACTATTGTAGTGGTAAAAGATTTTGCTCTACTCTTCAGGCCTTTGATCATCATTTGGCTATGTTTTGATTATAAGATCTTATTACTCAGCCATATACTCAAAAGCTATTTTTTTGCAAAGGATTACCTACATTGCGATGTCAATGCCCTATTTGTGACAGCCCAAGAGATGAAATTTTTCGTTCTGCGCTTCCATTCTCTGTAAGGTCTGACTGGACACCTGTTCGGTCATTTTTCTCCCTATTTTATTGTGAGAATTGTAATCACCTTTTCAAAGATGACGAAACAGTCATGAGTGGATGTGACTATGAAAGCTATGAGCTTTGGGGAAACGAGACCACTGGGGATAAAATCATTTTCGAGAATGGGGTGGCAACGGTTGGAAAATCTAAAAAAATTTTTGATTTTCTAGAACGTAGAATAACCAATTTTAGTCAAAAAAGTCTTCTTGACTTTGGTTGTCAGAGGGGAGCATTTTTGTCGCAGTTATCCAATCATAAAGCTCCTCTTGCAGGATTAGACGTCAGTGAAAAGTATCGTGAGGGTATACAAAGCCTCGGATCACTCTATTACGGCCCAAATGATGAAATAAAAAACAAATTTGATATTGTAACTCTCATCCATGTTTTGGAGCATTTAGTGGAGCTTGAGACGTCACTTTTCGTCATTAAAAATGCTATCAAAAGTGATGGAAAAGTATTTGTTCAAGTTCCCGATGTCGCTAACCAGCCAACTGATAGCTATGTCATCGACCACAAACATCATTTTTCCAAACGTTCGCTGGTAAACACTTTCAGTTTTTTGCTTGAACTCGAGGGTCACTATTTTGAGAACATTGTGCCTGGCGAATTATCGAGCATGCACACAGTCGGAAAAAAACCAATTGACGAAATGCAAAACCCTCTAACTAAAGTGGTTCAAAAGTTATTATCGATCGAGAAAACAGTTGCTAGAATTAACAGCGGGGTTGAGACAGTTGCTTTGTATGGTGCGGGTATGCTTGGCAGCCTGTTTTATGCAAATTTAGAGCAGCATGTTAAATACTTTGTGGATGACGATCCAAAACTTGAAGGGAAAACTCTTCATGGACGCCCAATCTATAGTGTTGCCAATAGACCTGATAACATTCCCATCCTCAACTGCTTACCACAAGTTCACGCCGCTCTTGTAAGGAAAAGATTCAAAAACGATGGTGCCCTGATAGAGCTATTTTGATAGGAATTTTTCTTTCACCTGAGATACGACTCCCTGACTAAACACAGTGAAAAATTGACTATCTACAGAAGAATGATGGAATGGATGCGTAAAACGAATATCAAAAGAAACTCTTGGATGAGATGACTCGTTAGACCCACCGTGTATCATGTTGCCAAAAAACACCAAATACTCACCTAGCTTAGGGGTTACTATTTTTAATTCTCCGCCGGAGAGTTTGCTGATGCTATCATCTATTTTGGGCGCGTACACAAACCCTAGTTTATTTGCTAGGCTGCCCTTTGAGACATTTTTTCGGTCGTCATCTTTATATTCTGTGTGCCTTACATTGACTGACGGCGTGAGGTGAGACCCCTCAACTAAAGCCAATCCAGCTCCGGGAAATAGCTCTATAAGTGGAACCCAAAAATTGATATGTTCAACAGAGTTGCCATAAAACGTATCTCTATGCAGTCCCGGTGAGTCAGACTCACAGTGCGGTTTTTGTAATCTGAGAAACACTTTTTGCTGAATGAGAATATCTGGCCCAAGTAAAGACTTGATAAACGGCGTCTCTCTCAAAAAAAGCTTTTTAGTGAACTCCATATTATTAAGAACTTCAGAAAACTTTTCCATAAAAAGATATTGCTCCTCTCGAGTTTGGAATTTTTGTTGGATACTATCGAGATCGCAACCTAATTCTCTCGAGATAACGTTGACGTGATCCGTGATAACGCTTTTGTCTTGAAATTCGCGAATAGTCCATCCCTTTTTTGCAAGACTTTCATGATGTCTTTGTAAGTCTCTGTTCATGTTTATTCCCATCTCTTGAGGTTGGCATTCAATTAAGAAATCTATGAAAAATGATGGCCGGACTCGTTAAACCTCATCCAGTCTTTGTCATCAGGGAAGCTGTTGTAGCTTTTTTTTGTCTTAATAAAATTTCTCTTGTGCAATTTTGCACCTGTTCTAATTGCAAAAAAAGCTTCCTCAGTGGCGACTGCACTGAGTTCAAAGCAAAGTTTGTATAAGCTAAAAACGGTGTCTTTGCGATAAACTGGTAGACATTTCTGTACTAAAATTTCGCCTTCGTCAATTTCAGATACCATCTTGTGTACGGTCACACCGACAACGTTTTCATTTTGAGATAAAGCGTAAAATATGGGAAGTACACCCCCATATGATGGTAATAATGACGAGTGGCGATTAATGCACCCGCGCTTTGGAAGTTCAAGTATATTCTCTGGTAAGTATAGCGAATTGGATGATAAAATTAAATCTGGATCTGTGCTTTTCAAAAATGTGAAGTATTCAGGCATGGAGATAGAATTGACACAAACAAAAGGTATCTGGTTCTTTTTTGCTATCTCTTTCACGCTGCCATATGTTCTAAAGCCAAAATGCCGAAAGGCTTGAGCGTTAATCCTTTGGATAAGACTTCTTAATGCAATAACACCAAAGCTAGTTAAACCAAGATTGCGCCAATTTTTGACAAGATATTGTTGTAACTTTCCACCATTAGGTAATTCGACAATCGTAATACCGGTAATAATTGCGTGTTTTGACTCTCTAACGATCCAGTCAAGATATCTTGGGTGAAAAAAAGGAGTCTCATCAATAATCACGTGCACTCGAAGTTTGGAATAATTATCTTCTTTGGGTTTAGTCTTGTGAGATTTAGTTGAAGTAAACGACCTCGGCGAGTTCATTTTTTTACAACGCGAATAATTTACCAACTCGCAGCCAAATGATCTGGCGAAGTTGTTCATATCGATCTCGATTAAAGTTGATAATTCTTTTTCCCTATCCATATCAATAATGTAATCGCGAACTGACCGATCGATGTAAACTTCTTGTTGAGAGCCAATTATTTTAACGGGGTGAAACAAAACTTCGATCAGTTTACCTTTGGTATTTTTTTTCTGAATGACCTCCAAGCCCTTACTCAAAGCTGAAATAGACATGGTCCCAGTGAAAAGCACTCCAATAAAATGGTCATTGCTTCTTACACTGCTTGATTTAAGTTGTGATTTGTTGAACTTTGAGCAAATTTTCAGCACGATTTGCTTGATAAAATTGACAGGCAATTTCCGCGAAAAGTGCTGCGTCAGTGGCGATGGCCAATATATGATCTCATCGGGATTTCTAACAAATCCAACGTCATACTCTTTTGCTAATTTGCAAACTAAAGTAAACAATGCTGGTATTGCATGTGAATGTTGGTGGCTATTGAAATGGTCTGGTTTTCCAAAATCACGAATATAGGTTTCGATCTGAGATCTGAACTCCTCCTCAATTTCTCTCAAGAATTTTTCTCGCCAGCTGTTCACTAGAAGACCAAGAAAGCCCTTCGTGAATGCGCCTTGACTGTCACAGAGTAAAGATCTACTGAAATCGACATTTCTCCGCGACGTACCCTCAACAACATTCAGATGCAATCCAATGCCAACGCCTAGCTTTAAGAGCTGGGGTTTAACTCTTTTTAACGCATCTTGATACGCTGCACCGTTGACCCGCACGCACGTACTTGTGATGTTTCCCTCGAGAGCAGCAGCGAGTATCGCTTCATTAAACCCAAAGCTTAATCCCAAGTCGTCTGTATGGATTATTATTTTATTTTTCGACGCTTTATCTGTCCGCATAGACCAACACCTTGTAAGCGATCTGCAGTCGTTAACGGTTCAGTTTTGTGGTCTAATAGTATAACCACAGAATTTTCCTAATGCCCTTTTTGAACGAACCGGCCCAGTGAAGATTTTTTGTATTCACAATAAAGATATCACCAGCATTGCCGACGAGTTGTGAGGTACCACAGTCTTTGACAACTTTGTTTGTATCTGACTGAGAAATTAAGCCCGCAGATTTGTTGGAGGCTTTCTTTTCAAAGTGAGCTTGCATTATTGGATGATTGATGGAGCTATTCACCATCGTAGTAGGGCCATTATTTTTGTCTACATCTGATAGTAAAATTATAATTTTCAGGTAATTTTTATAGCTATCTATGTGTGGTTCAGAAGCAATTTGTTCATCACAGTCTCCGTCAACAAACTTGGAACTATGAAACTTGTCGCTAGTGACTGAATATAAAATTGTCGGTCTTTTATACCAACCGTAGAACATTAAACTGAAATATCTGAAAACTGGGTGACTACGAAAATCGTTTAAGAACACCGAATAATTCTGTAAGTGCTTTATCTTAAGATTTCCTGGCCTTTTCTCATAGTGCCCATCTTCTATAACCTGCCCCAAATCTAAGATTTGGTTAACTTCCTGATGAATGCGTTTGAGTTCCTCTGAACCAAAGACAGCCTCAATTCGTATAAAGCCAATTTCCTTGAGCTGGTTGAATTTTTCCTTCGAGATATGCCCGATTGTCTTAGTTTGGAACGGTGAAACTAAATTTGTAACACTCCAGAAGGCACCCTTGAATTTGATGTTGTCGATGGCATTGCTGAGATTCAATTTTCTGATCCTTGTGCAAGTTTAAGGTAACCACAACGGTGACAAGCCTGAAACGTACCACATTGCCGAAGAAGGCCTCGAAAATTAGTGGCGACGTCACCCGCAAATAAATCTTCAACCGAGCCGAAATGACGAATATCACCAAAGTTCACGGCAAGACATGGAAATGTGGCGCCATCAGCGTTTATGTGCACAGATTCCCACGGCGCTTTGCAAGGTTCATAATCTTGGCTTTCGAACACTAGTTTGTTAATGGTGGTGTTTAGTATTTCGAGATAATTCTGTGAAAAATCACTAAAGTCAATGAACTTTGGATGAGAAAAACAACGCGTATTGTGCTTCGCACAATAGGCTCGAATTTTCTCAAACTCGTTCGCTATGACGTCTATCGTTTGGTACTCGTAAGGCTCAGGTGTGTCATGGATTGAGTCAAAATGAAACATTTTGTCACTGTGCTGCACCGGACTGCCTTTAAAAAACTGAAATGAGTGTGTTTCGGAACCTAGATTTTCTACACAGTGCTTATATATATCAAAAAGTGAGTGACTATCCATATCCGTTACCACTGTTTTGGTATCCAAGATAATATTAGTCTCTTTAGCTTGTTGCTTTTCCCGCAGGTATTGGAGTGTTTCGACCATTTTTTCGTACTGAGTAGGCGTAACATCTCGATTATAATTCCCGATAGTGTCAATGCTAACTGACAGAATTTGGACACTTCCCACTTCTGTAAACAAGTCGATTAAGTCTTTGTTTAGTAGTACGCCGTTGCAGATAATATTCACGGTATGCCGTTTTGATATGTGCCGAAGGACTTCAGTAAAACCGCCAAAAGCTAGAGGCTCACCTCCAGTCAGAGTGATGTGCGAGGAGTCTGGGAGTTTGTCTGAAACCGCAATCCAATCAGATGCTGTCATTTTATTCGGCAGACCTTTTCTGTCTTGAAAACAAAAACTGCAAGAAAGATTGCATTTGTTTGTTAGAATAAAGACGTATCTTTTTGGACAGCCATCCAAATCAAAAGAGGTCTGTCGGTAAGCTTCTCGAATTTGATGATATTCAGTGTTTTCCATAAAATTCCAACATTTTCTAAATGGGGTGCGGACACAATTTGCAATGTGAGTGTCTAATAATTTGTATTTGTTTTGGGTTCTCTTAGTGTTTGCATCGTCAAATCTCAATCTGCCCTTTCGCCTCATAGAACTGTTTTATCAATTTGTAGTTCTTTATATCTTGGGCGCTTGCTGAGTTTTCGTGCGGGCAATTTTATATCTGCTACCTTTAATTTTCCGATTAATTATATCGCAGACTACGCTCATTGAAATTTTCTAATTCAACCGAGCAAAGGTGCTGTGACAAACTGGACCATCTAAAATTTCATCTATCATTACTCTACCATCTTCGCAATCCTTAATAGTCTCAAAGATCGGTTCCATATTCTTGAGGTACTCATCAATAATTTGCTCGGAATGCGCGATTGAAGTGTAAGTAGCGGTGCTTGCGAGATAACCTTTTTTGAGGAGTTCTTGGCTTATAAAAGTTTTGTATTTAGCGGAATTAGATCCGTTGAAAGAGTAGCCGCTGAGCGCCGGGATACCAGAAAAAGTGATCGGTAGTGAGAGTGTGTTTGCAATACTCTTGATTCCGGTTTGAAGATACCGCCCGATGTCAGTGATATAATCCCATGTCTTATCCCGCTCCATTATCTCAAGAGTTTTGATTGCAGCCACGTTGCCGACTCTCTCTGTCCAAAATGTGCTCGAAATAAATGTGTCATTTGCTGTTTCCATGACTGCTTTGGCACCAATAACTGCAGTGATTGCGTAGCCATTACCCAGCGCCTTCCCAAACGTTGCCAAATCAGGGTTAACGCCATATTTCATATGTATTCCCCCAAAGGTTTCTCGAAAACCAGTAGTGCATTCATCAAAAATTAAAACTATGTTGTTTTCGGTGGCGATCTTTCTTACCTCATGCAAAAAAAAGTTTTGTGGCTCATAATTACGAACCACCTCCATTTTTATTGCGGCTAAGTCATTCTCTGATATTAATTTTTTCAGTTGATCAATTTTATTATATTCGAATGCAACTGTTGAACCTTTAAGGGAGGCGGCCACACCAGAGGTGGATAACCCGGGCAACAAGTGTTGTTTCAAACCATCTTTATCCGCTAGGTTAGTGGATAAATACCAGTCGTGCCAACCATGATAACCGCAAATTGCTACGGTTTCCTTACCGGTCGCCGCGCGCGCTAATCTAATCGCAACAGTATTTGCTTCTCCACCGGTGCGACAAAATCGAGCCATGTCCGCGAATGGGTGCATGGAAACCAGCTTTTCTGCAAGGTAGACCTCTTCTGGACAATTGAGAGTACTCATATTGCCGTTAGCAATTGCATTGCCGACAGCGATGTCTACTTCCTCATGTCCATACCCAAGAATGTTGGTACCAATTCCCATTAAACAAATATCGGTGTACTTGTTACCCTCTAGATCCCAAACATCACATCCACTGGCTCGGCTGTAGTATGCCGGCCAACCCTCTGGCAGGAACATTTCTGGCCTCTTGGATAACAACATGTTGCCTGCAGGGATGACTTTTTTTGCACGTTGCCATAATTTTTGTCCCTTGTTTAGACGCATACCTTCATTTCGACTTGGTGAATTAAGAATGTGAGCAAACTCTTCTTTTTGACTTTCAAGAAACTTCATAATTGAGTTTAGTTCGAAATGAACATCAGGGTAAAAATGTTCACATATAGAAACTACCGCATCGTAATCGCTTGAGGTGTCGATTGTTAATCGAACATTTGAAAGATCAATGTCGTTGAGTACATTTTTAACTTTAAACAATCCACTCTCTCTCAAGTGAACAGTAACGTGCTCTCTCTCATGTTTTTCAGATGCCAGTTTAGAGGACTTTATCATTGCATCA